>BNJV01001645.1_pt1 | contig 240704 bp, 283 predicted proteins | sample 8540591 | NCBI WGS metagenome assembly BNJV01 (sample SAMD00202457, study PRJDB9452) | human saliva metagenome | host: Homo sapiens | reverse complement strand
AGAAAAAATCACTGAAACTCAAGAATTTAAGGAAATGAATAAAATTTATAGGAAGACACTTGATATTGAATTATGATAAGCCATTAATCCGTTTGATGCTTTTTTTCCTTATATAAGGAAAAAAATGGAATCGTTGAGGCACTAAAAAAATATAAAAAAATGTTTGAACAAGCAGGAAAGATCTGCAAGGGCCTTTTGATTCTTTTTGAAATAAAGAAAAATTAATCGGTGCTTACATTGATTTAAAAAGTTTAATACAAAATTATTGACATTTTTTTATAATCTTGTGATATAATATTTTTTTGAGGTTGAGAAAAAGTTATAAAAACCTTAATAAAAAAATGTGAAAAAAATGAAATTAAATATTGGAGGAATTATTATGAACTTATCTTACATGGGGCTTGAAACAGGACATTGGTATGATGGTGATTGTGGCTGGAGAATTTATGTCGCAAATGAAACAGTATGCCTTCATTTTGAGGGGCAGTGTAACGACTTTGATTTTTTAAGGCAGATGCAGGGATTCAGAGATTATGTGAAAGAGGCTCTCGAAAGCGGAAAAATATAAGGAAAAACGAAAAAATATTTATCAAAAATCACTGAAATGCTACAATCTATGGATACTGGATTTTCTTTCAAAAAGTAAGGCTTAATGAAAAATTTTGAACCGGTTGCAGGAAAGTATCTTAGAGGGGAAAAATTGGGATTTTGACATCACTTTTGAAGAAATTTTAAGGAATGAAGAGGAAATACTGAAAGAAAAGGATTTCTTTATATACCTTTTGAAAAAAAGGAACATCTTTTTAAAAAAACTGGAAAAATTATGAATATATTTTCTTTGATGCTGAAAAAGCAGACGGCATATATGAAATTTGAAGACTATGTTATCCAAATTGGATATTACATTTCAAATGAATATGAAAAAAATATTATTACAGTTTTTCAGTCCTTAACAGGAACGAAAAACATAAAAAGGAAACTCATTTGGAAGTTCTGACCTGAATAAAGCGATTAAACTCTATCAAGAAATGCAAGAAACTTATCAGGAAGTTAAAAAAACATTTTAGGAAAAAAACAAGTTACAAGCATTATTTGAAGATGAAATAATGCAATTTCTTGAAGAAAAGATTGAAGAAACTGGAAACATTTAAACTAAAAAAAGCCTGCTATAGAAAGCAGGTTTTTTTATTATATAGAGCGATAAAATTCCTTGACAGTTTGATAAAACTATGATATTATTTATATAATAAAAAAATAAATGTAAAGGAGAAAAATATGGAAATTTCAAAAAAAGATAAGCGATACCGCAATAATGGAAGTTGAAACATATAAATGGAAAATGAAAAAAATTTGAAAAGCTGTAAAAATGCTCCGAATTTGTCAAGGAAGCAATGAGCGGAAGCAACATAATAACAATATATGAAACTGCTGAAAAGATTGATGGCAAACATCTTGCCATAATTAAAAAGCATGGAGAAAAAAAGCAAGGGAATTTACGAAAATTGCGAACTTTAAATTTGAAAAATTAAATATGAACATAAAAAAATTTAAGGGAGAAATTAACAGTTTTTTTCATCGGAAGATGTTTTTTTAAAAAAGATGGGGGGCTCGAAAAGCTATCAGAAACTTCATAAACTTTATTCAGGTTTCAATCCATATGAAATAACTTCCTTTGAATATGATGCAGAAAAACTCAATGATGATAAGGGAACAGTCAGGCGGAAAAATATTATATTGGCAAAAAAACTTTTTTTCTCAGCGAAAAAAAGATAATCAGATTTATAATATAAATTTAAAAAAAGCTTTTTGATATAAATTTAGATTTATCTTTTGAACATCTTTCGGGATTTCATGGAAAAGTTTTTGAGAAATCAAGAATTGCGTTGCCTGACAAAAAGCGAAATATTGATTGAAAAGAACAAAAATTTATTATGGAAAGCCTATGGAAAACGGAGCATTCTTTACGGTTTATATTCCTGATGATCTAGTGAAATGTCCGATGAAGAAATTTTTAGAAAATTTTAGTCCAGTAGAATATAATAAGTACGAAAAAAACATTTAAAGAACTTTTTCAGAATTTTGAAGGAACTTAAAATCCCAGAAATTAATGAAATTGAAAGCGATATTTTTTTTCAAAAAAATTGAAAAGTTTAAAGAAATTTCGGACAGATACAGCATTTCAGATATTTATGAAAAATTTTGATAAAGATACTGAAAAACTTCAATCGAATAATCAACGATTATTTTTTTAAAAAAACTAAAAAAAGGGCCTTTTTGGCTCTTTTTTTCATTTGGAAAAATAAATTTTTAATGGAACTTTGATTTAATGAGAAGGTTTAAAAATTTTAAAAATATCTTAACTTTTCAAAAACAAAAAAATTCAACCATTTTTTTCAAATGGAAAAGCAATAAAAAGGCATATAGTGCCTTTTTTTATTTTCAATTCTTTCAAGGTTTAAAAAGAACTTTTCCTTCATTTACAGGAAAAATCAACTTTATAATTTTTTTCCCGTTTGCAGAAAAAAATATCGTTCTTAACTTTGCTTGGCTCAAGCAGGGACGAGTTTTTTTAATTTTTTTCGCCTGTTTCCTTTTTCTATTTCCCTTTTTATATTCATTTTCCATTTCTACCGCTTCCTCAAGACTTATGTTGAGAGCCTTTTGCAAAAAAATTCCTATCGTTTCGGGCTTGATATTCAAAGTTTTTTTCCGCTCTCTATCTTATATGCTGACGGATATGCCAGCCCTATTTTTTTGGAAAGCGCTAATAGCGAAATTTTTTTCATCTTTTTCTGGCATTTACTAGCCAGTCTCTTGTTTTATTTGTCTCTTTCATATTTTTTTCCTCCTTGGATATAGTATTTTTGTTTTTTTCTTCCTTATATAATTTATTATAGCATAATAATACTAATTTGTCAATAATTATTTTTTTGTTTTTTTATAACTGTTTTCGTTTTCAAAGTTCCTTTTTTTAATTTTATCCTTTGATTAAAAACATATTTTATTTAAAAAAATTAAAGCATAACCAAAGATTCGAAAAAAATCTCTCGATTATGCCATTTTTTTATTTATTTAAATTTTACTCAAGTCCAAAGTTGTCAATAAAAAAATTTCAAGTGCCAAATTTTCTCCTGCTTCTGAATTTATATAAAACGAATAAAAATTTCTGATTTAAAGTTCCGGCAATGTTTCTTACATTTTCCATTTCCGAAATTCTTTTTGAAAAATTCTGTCTGATATTTCATTTTTCAACATCCGTATAAAAATTCGCCTGTTTCTTCGCAATGCTTGTCAATTGCCTTTTCAAGTTTTTTTATTGAAGTCGTAGTTTGAAATTATCCAAAAATTTTACATCATCGCTGTTATCAATGAACCAGTTGCTTTCAAATGCTTCTTTGGCTTCCTTTACCGCCATTTCTTCTAATTCTTTAAATTCCATAATTTTTTTCTCCTTTATAATTAATTTTTCTCATTTTTTTGTTAAGGGGCTTATCACTGCACGCTTGCGTGAGGTAAGAGCGACAGCGAATACTTCCCTTAACTTCAAATGTATTATAGCATAAGATTATTAATTTGTCAATAACCCATATGAAAAAAATTATTGATTTAAAAAAATAAAAAGAAGCCATTAAGCGAGCTTCCTTTTTATTCCTCATCATCTTCTTCATCTTCTTTGGCATCATCGTCATCTTCATATTTCTTATAGACATCTTCAAGTCTTTCATCAATCTCTTTCAAAAAGAAGTTCACGCTGGCTCATTTTTAGTTTTTTTCCTCCTCTTCTGAAAAAAAGGCTCAGGCATAAACCTGTTTACCATTTCAAGTTCAGAAATCAGTTCGGAAGGAAGCATTGTGTCGTTGATTTCTTCTTCATCATCGTCAAAAGATGGGAGCTTTATGCTCATTATATTCAAATGAGAAGACAAGACCCAAGAAAAAAAGTTCCAGTAGTCTTCCCAGCCGTCAAACTTGCATTCGGAAAAAGTCCCAGCTCATTTCCTTGCAGATCCATTTAATAACTGCATCAGTGCCCTTTCACATTTCCTTTCTTCGCTCTCTGGAACTCTTCAGAGATTTTATTTTTTTATCCGAAATTCCGAAATCCATTGATTCAAAAAAATCTTCCGGGAAAAATCTTTTTTTGCCGTCAAGTGCCAGAAGCTGACTTCTTGCATTCTCAAAATTATTTGCAAAACAACTGATCTGCTGTCTGTCTTTCAAAAACTTTTCTTTTTTTCATAATCTTTTTCTCCTTTTCAATTTTTTTATATTATATTTTAGGCAATAATATTAAAAAAACTTCAAAATAAACATTTGAAAAATTCTTTTTGCTTTACATATCTTTATATTATTCATTTTATCATATTTTATATATAAAAATCAATATTTTTTTAACTAGAAAACACAAAAAAATTTACTGACATCGGTTCTAAAAGCAAGAATAAACAAAATTTATTCTTGACTAATGCATCAACAACAGGACAACAATTTTAAAAATAAAAATCGTTGACAAATTTATAATGTTATGCTATAATACATTTGAAATTAAGGGAAGAAAAAAAGAAAAATTAATTATAAAGGAGAAAAATTATGGACTTAACAAAAGAAGAAATAAGAAAAGCAATTATTGAATTAGAAGATAATGAAGAATGGGATGAAAAATTTGTTCGCTGAAGAAAAATTCATTTCCTTTCTTATCAAAGGAAGCCAGAAAAAAATTATTCAGAATATCTTGGCAGAAAATATTATGTTGAAGTCAAGGAAGAAGGCAAATGGTTTCAGCTTTTCAATAAAAAAAGGAAATGAAACGAAAAGAATTAATTCTTTCAACTGATAATTTGTCTTTAAAAAGCACACAAATATGATTGCCATAGAATGTGGATTGAAAAATTTTTTTCCTACAAATCAGGAAATTTGCCGGAACTTCCCGAAGGCACTCCTAAACTTTCATATTCGGGTAATTTAATAGTTTCTAAAAAGTTATTAAAAATTAATAAAAATCAACAAGTTTGATTAAATTATACTTGACTTTCCTTTTTTTAAATATTGTATAATGTTTACATCTGGATAAACTTGTATCCATCCAAGAGAATGGAGCAAGTCACTTTACAGAATTATAATAAGTAACACATTTCAGGATTGCCAAAGACTTACATACAAGTGAAATCTTGAAATGCTAGGATAACCGTATGTCCTTTAACATATTTTTATGTTATAAAAAAATAATCTTGAATAACTTTAGTTAAGTTTTTCAAGTTACGGTGAGATAATGTATATTGAAAAACGAAAATTATATATTATCCAATGACAACAGTTTTGGTTATGTTTCATTACATAAAAAAATAGGCAAAGATGATCAGGGAAATACTTTTTGGCTTTGAATACGAATGTACTTTCAATGAAGATGAATTTCTTGAAATAACAAGCATTGATAATGAAAACAAAACTGATGAAGAAGTTGCCAGATATTTTGAAATTATTTTAGAAATGTTTAAAGTTCTTCATAAATACGCGAAGGAAGAAGATGCTGACTATGCATTGAAAAAGTTTTGGAAGAATAATCCCAGCCAAGATTAAAGAACTGAAAGCAAAATAATATAATAAAAGTTCCTATGAAAATTTAGGAACTTTTTTTATTTTTTTAGATGCATTTTAAATATAAAAAAACATTGATATTTCTCATAAAAAAATGTTATTATATATTCATAAAAAAATCATTTTAAATTAGGAGAAAAAGATGCCAAAAATATAAGATAAAAATTGAAAACAACAATCTTGAGCAGATTGGAAAGGCTGTAATAACAACTGATAGCAAAATAGAATTTAAAAAGGACTGGAATAAAAAGGACTGTCAAATTTCATCGAAAAATAATTTTTATAATATTTCCTTTATTAATATAGTGCTTGATAAATTTGACAGCAAGTTTTTTTGCAGCTGTAACTTTAATTCAGGATTTTTTTCATTTGTTTCAAATGAAATTAAAGTTGAAAAGAAGAAAAGGATACTTTCAGATAAATTATAATGGATTTGAATTCGTCTTTGCTGAAAAAAATATGGGAAACGATGTCGATTTGATGTGGAAAGATACTACAACTCATAAAAAAATTTGTTATCTAAAGAAGAAATAGACACGCTTGAAAAAAATATCAAAAACTTTTTTTCCATTAATTGCTTTTTCAGAAGATGAATTTTTAAAGTCAAGTTCAAAAAGAACAAATGAGAACTGGTTTGAACTGGAACATATGCAGGAAAAAAACGATTATTTTCTTGAAGGAAATGAAAATGTTAATTTATATTCTAAAAAAAGGCATTCTAGGAGGCAGGCTGATTTATAAAATTTGCTGTAAAAACCTTGGATAAAATTTGCTTTCAAAAATACAGAAGGTTGTCTGCTTTCCAAAAATTTTTGATAAAAAAAGCGAAAAAGAAGAAATACAATTCCAGAACAAGATGAAATATTTGAGTTTTACCGAAAAAAACAAAATGTTTTTTTCAATCTTTTACCTTCGTTTAAAAAAATGTGAGAATAAATTTTTGATTTTAAGGATAAAAAGTTCTATTTTCAAGATGTCATTGATGAGAATGAAAAAAATAAGAATTGTTAAAAAGAATTAAGGAAATATTAAAAAATTTTTTTGAATTTTTTTCAGGAACTGATAATCTTGAAAAGATAATAAAAAAATATTTGAAATTTATCTTGCGAAATTTGAAAGCGAAAAAAAGTTGATGAAAGAATTGAAATGATTAAGGATTTTTCAAATATAAAAAAAGGAAATAAAAAACGTTGCAGGCAAATCTTTAAATTTGTTTGCTTTTTTTATTTCCTTTTTATTTTTATTCTTCTTTGTTTAAAATTTTAAATGAAATTTTTATCATTTTTACCATAGCGTAAACCGAAAAGTTGATCAAAGTTATGCATTCCTGCACAACCAGTCAAAAATTCCAGCGTCAATTTTATGCATCCTAGATGCAAGGGCCTTACGCATAGTCCATAGCATTTCCATGCTTCGCTTCCCTTACGGGTCTGAGCCTTTATCAGCACGGACAACCCATTCCAGCCTCCCATGTCCAATCAGGTGTCAGGGTAACACAAACATATTATCTGGTATATGTTCCTGCTCCTGAACCAATGGCTCATGGAAAGTTTCTATCTATCCTGTCTTCTTAAAACTATCTTTTATTCCCATCCCTTTTCTTGCTATCACATAGGAAGCGCCGTTGTGAATATTTAATTTCATTCGATTGCAAAATTTTTGTTCTGCAATTTTACTTGTATATGCAGGGTTTACCTTTATTAATTCAATCTTTCTGTTGAATGTTATATTTTTCTAAAAATTTGAGCGTATCTTGAGTAAGGAAGCGAATGGAGCATCCTCATTCTTTCCTTTTCCGTAGGCGTTACAGCCTTCTTTGATTTTCTTTTCTTCCTTTCAAATGACAGATCCTCAGCGACAATTGACTTTCCTGTCTCAATTGCTTTTTGCATGTCCTGCTTACCACATCTGAAAGTCCTGCCTTTGTTATTCCTGCTTTTTTTCAAACGGATATTTCATTTTTTTCGATGCTTACGATATTGCCCTTTTTCATCCGTTTCGCAGATGTTAATGAATCCTTTGTTAAAGTCAATACCTATTACTCCATGTTCCTTCCTTGTTACTATTGCGGAACTTTCGTATGAAACAGCGACAGTGACAAAAAGGTAATATCTGCCATTTCTTCTTATGACTGAAACAGTTACAGTCGAAGCATTGTCCCTCATGGCATCCCTAACTGCCTTCCTCCGTACTTAAAGTGACATTTTCCGTATGCAAACCTCTCAGGACTTCTGTCATCCTTCCATTTTCCAAAATCACGTCTTACCTTCATTACAAAGAAGTTCCCTTTTTTGACATACTGCATTTGAAAATTTGTATTTCCCTGCTTCTCGCAGTACCTTCCTATATAGTTAATCTGAGAATCCTATGCTGTTTAAATGCCTTTGCGTCATTTCTGGCAAAAGCTTCTTTGTTCCCATGCAGATGTTAGGCTTTCTTTGCTTCATTTGATTTTTCAAGATTTCCAATTTTTCTGCCTTATCCTGTTTATTGAATTGTAAATATTATATATATGAAGTTTCAATTTCCTTAGTCTCTTTGTATTTGTTTTCCTTGAAGCATGAATTTTTAGCCATTTCCTTTTTTTCTTTTTCTCTATAAGTTTTGTTTTGCCTTCAATCCTTGTTTCAAGTTTTTTTCAATGTTAAGAGGTATCAGTGCGAGTGCTGAACTTATTATCTCTTCCACTCCATATATGGCTGAACCAATCTGTACGTGCTGTAACTAAAAAAATCTTTCCTGCAAAAATTTTATTCAATTTATTCCTGCTGATTTCAGGACAGTTCCTTAATATATGTAATGCACATCTTTTTAAGGTGTCCATAGTTTCCTGAAGTTTCTTCAAAGTATTCAATTATTTCTTTTTGCGTTGTCCTCTTCAAGAATTGTAGAGAACGTCTTAAATGATTTCAAAAAGTTTCACCTCCTGCTTTTTTTATTTTATTTTACTATGTTTATGGGAATATTTCAAGAATTTATTTGATTATTTTTTTCTATAATAATATTTATTTATATAAAGTTATTAAAACAATTAACTTTATATAAATTTTTTTAGACAACTATAAATAACCCTTTTCTATTTCTTTTTAATAATATTTTTTTATTTTTTTCCAGTTTCATATTTTTTTCACCTTGAATAATTTTTTTGCGTTATTATAATATCATATTTTTTTGAAATTATATCAAGTTTTTTTAATCTTCGAAGAAATATCCACTTTTCATTTTTTTCGGTTTAGTTCTTCAAAAATATCTTGTGTTATCCAAAAGAGAAAAATATTCCATTCTTAAAATCAAAAAATATCTCCAAAAAGGCATCCCGTGAAAGATTTTTCGTCTTCAAGCCCAGGCTCAAGTGCTTTTTGCAAGTTCAGCAACAAATTCAGGAATTTTTTTCATATTTCCCCAAATGCTTGTATTCTGACTCATAAATTCAAGAATAACATCATAAACAGACTTTCAATTTTTTTATTTTAGTTCCAAAAAAATGCTTCCACTAAATTCTTTTCTTGAATTTTTCTTTAAGTTTTTTTGCTCAAGAAGTTTCCATTTGTTTTTAATTTCTTTTTCCATAATTTTTTTACTCCTTTGATTTTATAATTAATAATTCAGGAAAAAAATCTTTTAATTCACTTTTTGTAGAAAATTCAGTTCCTATACTAGAAAAGACTTTATTTTTCGGAAAAAGATTTTCTTAGACAAGCACCAAATCTTCTATGGAATTCCAAATTATTAATATCAAAATCTTCTAAATAATAGTAAATATTAAAAATCTTCTTCTTCTGGAATCCCTTTATTAATATATTTGGAAATTCTTTTTTTATTAACTCTTTGAACTTAATAAATTCATTATCCATTTTTTTCCTCCTTTGATTTTTATAATTTATTATATCATAATATTATTTATTTGTCAATTAAAAAAAGATAATAAGAAGAATAAAAAAATCCAAATATTGGCATTTGAAAAAAATAAATTAATTTTTTTAATTCTTGACAAAAAAAGATATGTTTATGCTATAATTATTACATAATAAAGGAAAGATTAATTATAAAGGAGACAATTATGTTTATAAAAATTAAAATGCAAATTATTTGAATGCTACTGACATTGATGGCGAAATACAATATACTTTTTGAAAAATAAAATAAGCAGATTGGAAAAATAAAAAAATTTCTGCATTCCGATTATATCCTCTAAATACAATGACGGTTCATTTACAAAACTGGCTTTCACGAAAACTGATATTGAAATTCCAGAAGAAGTTCAGCATCTGATCAGCATTCATAACTGGAATAAAAAAACTGCAAAAAGAATATTTTGTAAATTATGAAAAACTATTCTTTTCGGTCATAAAGAAATAGAATTATATATATTTGCAACCAAAGAAGATTATTTAAATTCAAAAAGTTAAGGGAGAATATTCCTGCATTCTCGAAGACTATAAAGATTATGATTTAATGTTTCAAAAAAAGGAAAAAAAGGTTATTTTTTTGGATTATGGACTTTATGGAGGCGTTGACTGGAATTTGAGCGATGCCGATAAAATAAACTGCGACAGATCTAACAATCTTTTGCTGTTTTATGATACTGGAAAAAGGTTTTGAACAAATTTATATGGATGTTCCGCCCGAAGATTTAAAAAAAGAAATAGATAAGATAAAAAGAAAAAAACTATGTAATTTAGGGATTGAAAAAAAGAAATAGTTGATAAATCAAGTTCGGAATATGAAATTGATTTTCAGAAGATTAAAAGTCTGAAATGATGTTTGCAAAAAAATAAAAAAATGAATGCAGATAAAAATAAAAGGAAGTCAAAGAACTTCCTTTTTAAATTTTTAATTTTTCCCTTGACAATGCTTTTTCTCATTTGCTAAAAATAAGGCAAAAGGAAATAAAAAAAGTCAGGATATAATAAATTTAAAAACTTGAAAATGTGAAATTTTTTTAGCAAGAATGATTATAAATTTCAATGAATAAATAAAAAAAGAGATGGAAAAGCCAACGCAAAGTTTTTCCAGCATCTCTGCTATAATAATATCATAATTTTGGAAATTTGTCAACTAAAAAGAAAAATAGCTAAATTAAAGAAATTGTGATAACTGGAAAATTCAAAAATAAAAATTATTTTTTTCAGAAGCAGAGTAAAGGAAAGCAATACAGGCTTATCTCTTTTATCTGCTTTTTATTTCCTTTAAAAAAATTAAAAAAAGCCGAAAGGCAGAAAGCAGGAAAGAAAAATATGATTACAAAAAGAATTTGAAAAGGCAAGAGCAAATGCGAAGAAAGAAATTAAAAAAATGAAAAATCCGTTCAGGATATTTGAAAATGAAAAAAATTTGGAGAACTTGAGATTTTTTTATGGAAGAAGGAATAATTTGGATTGAAAGCTTCTAAATCGGCAGAAATTTTTAGGTTATAAAAAAATCCAAGGAAAAGCTATAAAGGATCATTGTCTTCAAGAGGGGGTAACGATTCGTTACTCCCTTACAAACAGCGGTAAACAGGAGAAAAAAATTTATAACTGAAGGAAATTTATACCGTTTAATTGCAAGATCAAAACTTCCAAGCGCTATTGAATTTGAAAAATGGATTTTCGAAACTGTTATTCCATCAATAAGAAAATATGGATATTATTCAAATGTTCCGCAGATTGACGAAAGGGACAGAGCAAAAACTTGCAGTTGTCAATGCGGCTTCAGAAGAAGAAAGAATGATTGCTTTTGGAATATATCAGGAAAAATTCGTAATTCCAATGCAGAAGGAACTTGAAGTTACAAGGCCCAAAGCGGAAACCTATGATGAATTCCTTGATGCTGATGGCACAATAGCATCGACAACGCTTGCGATAACTTTCGGACTTCAATCAGCAAGATTACTTAACGAAATAATGCATTGCCGTGGCGTAATTGCAAAGGTGGGCAAGAGCTGGCGACCGTCGCAGAAATATATCAACGAAGGGATTATGAAAGCAGTTGAGTTCGGCTATAGTTCACATAAGAAGAAAAAAATGAAAAACTCTGCCTTGCTTTTAGAAAACAATTTGGATAAAAGCGATGAAGTTTCAACAGAAATTGCCGTTTTAAACAGCGATAATATTGTTTCAGATGAAAAGGAAACAAAAGGCGTGATGTTTAAGTGGACACTGACGGGTACTTTGAAGTTGCCAAAAAGAATTCTTTTTAGAAAATGAATATATTGAAAAAGGTAGATGAAAAAAATATTGCTAATTCAGAAAAAGATTGCGGAATTCAAAAAAAGAATTATAAGAAAGCGAAATAAAAAAATAAACCCTAAGTTAAACTTAGCCTTATTTTTTTATATAAATAAAAAGGCAGGAATTTTTTTATTGTTTCCTGCTTTTTTTAATTTGTTTATTTTAATCTTCCAGTTCCTTTTATTTTTAGAATAAATATTTTTTTACAGGCTTTTTTTGAAGCGATTGGTTTTCAACATAATATTTGGAAGTACGGAAACATAATTCGTATGTGCCCCACATTCCCTTTAAAAAGTATATTCTCATCAGGTTCTATAACTTTAGAATTTATCTCACTTTTTACGAATTCCCCTTTTTTTCATTGAAGAAGAAAGTGCATTCATCTTTCTTATTGTTAAATTCACATTCGAATTCTGCAATTATCTCTTTTTATGTTTTTCTTCTTCAAATAATACAAAAACGCTTCCTTCATTATCGAAAAAGCCCAGTTCAAGACCGTCAACTTTCATTTTTCCCAAAAAAATTAACCGTGGATTTATAATTTTATCTGTACCTTGTTCATCAAACAAAAATAGAACCTGTTATTTTTTTCACTGTTTTTCGTTGCTGTAATTACCGCACATTCATTCATATAAACAGTTTCAGAAATATAATTTCCTTTATCATCTTTTTTTACTTTGCTTTGATTTTTTTGACTTTTTATCCATCCGTTTCCAATATCTTCAATTGAAGTTTCAAAAATTGAAAGTAGGAAATTCAAGATGTTTTAGGAGCGTTGAAATTTTTTTCATATTTTTCAAAATCATATTCATCAAAAAAAGTTAAAAATTAGTAAACATGTCATCGCTAAAACTTCCTTCATCATCATTTTTTTGACACAAAATTCTGTTCCCTTACATTCAATCAGAAATCCTGCTTCATTTCTTTCTATTTTTTTAAATTTTTCTGACCTGTAACTGAAAAACAGGAACTAGGGAAGCCAGTTTGAAAAATTTCTCCATCAAACTTTTTCAGAACTTATTTCAATCTTCTTTATCAGATTAATTTTTCTTTCTTATGTTCCTCTGAAAACAATCAAACGAAAATTAACATTTTTCTTTAATTCTGTTTCATTTTCTAGTTCAATATTAACTTTTGTTTCCTTATCTTTTTATATAAAAGTTTATCATTTTTTTCTCCTTTTTTTACCATTTTTTTATTTTTTTCAGTTCCTATAAGCATAACATATTTGCTTTACGACTGCAATTTAAAAAGAATTATAAGAAAACAAAAATATTTGCCTAGATTTCTTGAAAAAAATGCTATCTGAACTAAAAAAAGCGTCCAATTTGGCTTTTTTCATCCCAAACATCAAACCATTCAAACCTTTCTGAAAGTTCATTATATAGTATCAAAAATTATTGTATAAATGTGACAATGATTAAGTTTGTGGATTTTATTCACACCGGCTGTACTACGTAACCAAGACATCAAAGTTATCCTAGTTTACTTTGATTTAATTATTTATAAGGAAATTTCTGCTTTTTCCTTGATTATAATTTTATCATAATCTTTTTTTAAAAAGTCAATTTTTTTAAAAATTATTACATTTTTTTAACAAATAAGATCACAAATATTTCAATTTGTTCTTATTTGTTAATATTCTTAATAAAGTTTTATAATACTTTGATTTGATTTTTAACTATAGTTAAAGTTATTTACCTTGTATTTCCCAATTGGGAAAAATCCAGTTTTTTTAATAAAGAAGGAATATTCTCAACGAGTTCATGCCTGCCTTTCTCATAATGTTTAATGCTCCATTCAGATCAGAATGAATTCTTTTGATCTTTTTCCTTTTTATCTTATATATTCTTCCATTTCTCCATCCAGAAAAATTCATATTTATCATTTTCTTCTCCATATACTGGAATAAAGTCATTGTCAAGAAAAACTTGCCTTTGATGTATAGACTTTTCTTCCTGCTCAATACACTCAATTCCATTTTCCTGACATTTATATCTCAGTATTTCAATCAACTTGTTAAAAGGAATCATACAGAAGTTCCTGTTCTCCAGTTCTGAGTGGAGATCAATTCCATTTTTCTGTTCCTTGTTCTTTCCTATTATTAATTTTGAAACATTTAAGGAGTTGAGTTCCTCAATCAGCCTGTTTGCGTAGTATCCAAGCAAATTTCTTATCTGCTCATCCCTTTTTCTCCATAGGTTCTGAATTGCTTTTGATATTTTTATCCCTTTTGGAAGTAACGAAGTCATAATCCCGATTATCTTATTATAATAGTGATTAAGGCTTCGTAGCATATTTGCTGAAATGCAGATTCCTCTTCTGTTGAAGTTGTATGCTACAGCCATTAGAATCTTGCCACCCAAATCAATTGAAGCAACCTTTTCATTTAATTTTGCTTCAGGAACTTCTTTCTCATAAACAACTTCCATATAAAGAGAATCATTCTTCCATAGTGCCCTTGCACTCTTGCAGCTGTATTCCTTGTAAAAATTAGGAATTGCAAAGCCCTCTACCATTAAGGCAGTTCCTATATATCCATTTTTTTCAAACTAGCCTTTGAAATGGTTTGAGGGTTATATTCAACTACTGAATATTTCTTCTTATATCTTGGGATGCTGAAAGGTTTGTCATATTTTCCACCTGTCTTCAGTTTTAATAATTTCCAATAGGATTTCCAGTCCCTTTTTAAGAATATCAACTATATTCTGTACCATTTTTTTGAGTTGAGCGAATGTTCCTTAATTCTTGAGAAATTACATATAATTCTATAGAATGTCGATGTAAATTGATTGTTTTTCATTTAAATAGATTTCAAAAATCTTCATTCAGTTCAGGATATTCATAAATAAATTCCATTGAATAGTCAGTGGTTTTTTTGAATTTTTTTGAAATATATCTGCCTTATTATATAATTAGCATAGTTATATATCTCCTTCGCCTCAATCGTATGAACCTTTATCATTTTCATAATCAGGATGCAAAAACTTTTCACTTTTAAATCTTCCAGTTCTTTTTTTACTTTCATTGTTTCACCTCCATCTTATTTTTAACATACAGTCATAAAAAAATCAATATGTTTTTATTTATTAATGTTTTTGGATGAAGTTTTTTTGATACATATTCGAAAACAATTATATAGTCATATATTCCTTCAAGTAAATAAAAAGTTATTTTTTTCTCAATTTAATTCATAATGAGAATATTTATTTTTTTGAACTCCCATTTCCCTTCAAGTATTCCTTCTAAATTTTTCCAGTTTCATAATAATTTCTCCTTTATATTTATTTTTCAGACTTTTTTTATTTATTTTTTTCCTTAACTTCAAAAACATTATAGCATAATATTATAATTTTGCCAATAATAAAGTTTACTTTTTTTATAAAGTTAAATTAAAAAAAGATTTTTGACTGATTTTTTTCAAATGAAATAAAAAAATGAAAGAAACTAATTTCAAAAAACAAAATAAAAAGGAAATATTTTTTTAAAAATATAATTGATTAATGCAAAAGCTCTAGTTCGGAATTTCAGAGAAATCCCTTGACTGATACTTCGTATTCGTTCTGAATTTTTAAAAAAATTCCTTGAATAATGTGACAGCAACAGGACGACAATTTTAGAATAAAATTGTTTACCATTGCTTTGCATTGGGATCCAATATTTATAAAAATAATTGTTGACAAAATTATAATATTATGCTATAATGTTTTTTTGAAGTTAAGGGACATAAGATAAAGCCCTTAACAAAAAAATAAAATTAAACATAAAGGAGAAAAAAATATGAAAAAAAGACAGTAAATTTAGAAACAACAGCCTATGAAATAAATGTGGAAGATTTAGCAATAGAAATAAAAAAACAAATCAAAAGATTTAAACGAAGACATTTTTAAATGTTAAGATTGAAGGAAAAAGTTGCGGACAAGGAAAAAGGCGATGGAAATTGCAGAAAAAAATATTGACGAACTTGAGTGGGGTGGTTCGGAGTATTCGGACATAAGCAGTGCCTTTATTCCTGGAACAGTCAAGGAATACAGAATAGATACAGGCAGAAGTCAGGATGCAGACGAGCGGCTTGGAGTAAATGTTAATTCAATTCTTGAAAGTTTCCTTGTAGAAGGTGAAGGTAAAGTGAACGTCTTCTTTTCAGCAGTAAATGAAAAAAAGGGAAAAAAAGGATTACATTCTGTTTGAGGGAGGAAATGTTGAAGCCTTAATTGGAAATAATTTCCTTAAAAATTAGTAAAGGGGTTGCAGAATTTAAATCACATTCTGGCGAAATTCAAAAAAATTATTAAAAAAATTTGGCAGAGTTTTCAGAACATTTAAGTGAAAAAACCAAAAAAAGCCTTTTCTAATCTCATAGCATAAAGAATAAAAAGATAAAAGCAAGGAAACCTTGAAGGAATCCTTGCTTTTTATTTGCAATATAAAAAAATTCTTGTGCTTTGTTTTTTTCAAATGAAAAAAATGCTATAATAAATAAAAAAAGGAGAAAAAAATGTTGAAAAATTGATGAAAAAAACTATTTTGCTGACGGAATTGCAGAACTTGCAGATCAGATGGCAAATGCCAAGGACAGACAAACGTTATCAGGAATTTGAATACACAATTTATCCAGAATTTAATTTGAAAGGGGAAATAATAAATTATTCAGATGAAACAGAAATAAAAGTTCGCCAAAAAAATTCCTGAAGCTTTTACCTTGAAAGCGTTGTAAACGTATTGGGTCAAAAAAACTACAATTATTCAGTCAAAAATGAAGATCTTTTATATAACTATGATGCTTCCAAAAAATGAACTCTGCCTAAAAAAACTGAAAGAGAAACAGATATGAAGCATATAGTTAGGGAAGGGCTTGAAGATTTCGGAAACTTTGAAGATGCTGAATTTAAATATATAAATACGGACAGCGAAGGAAATACGATGTCAAGCATTATGAAAGGTGATTTGATTAAGGAAATCAGTTACAAGGATTTTCATTACAAGGATACAATGAACAGCGAAGAAATGGAAAAAGAACTTGACAAACTGAAATATAATGAGGTTGCAGTGCTGAAAGGGAAATGGGCCTATGACAGGTTAGAACAGACACCTGACACTGAGAACAGAAACCTAATCAATGCTCTTGAAAAGGTTGAGGGAAATAAGGCGGCCGAACTATTCCTTTATGACTATGCAGGCGATCAGACGTTGCAGTTCATTGACATCCCTGAAAACTATACGGCAAAGGAACTGGCTCAGTCAATAAGGTGGTGGATTGACGAAGAACCTGACATAATTTTTCAATATAAAAACCAGGACAGGAAAAAAATTATTCCTGAACTTTTCAAACATGGGAAAGAACTCAACGAAGTACAGAATATTAACTTTACATTGGACAGGCCCGAAGAGGAAGTTTTTTATCTGAATCGTTACGGAGCGACAGTCATACTTTTTGATGAAAAGGAAAGAAATATTGAGGAATGCTATGAAATTCTGAAATCAAGAAAAAAAGTGAAATGAATCTTTCCAAGGTGCTTGATTTTTGACATATACAACGGGGATCATTGCATTGTGAAAGATGATGGTGAATTTGTGATAGAAATTTATCCTTCAGAAGCGCCTCTTTCGAAACATTAAAAAAAGCACAAAAATATTTCAAAAGATGCTGGAAAGATTATACGGATTGAGGACAACAAAGGCGATGTTCTTAAAGTTGATGGAGATACGCTTCATTTGTGGATTTCAAGTAAAAAGATGGATGAAAGTTCGCTTAAAAAAATTTTTATAAAGGAAAACAAATTTGACAAAAGCTTTTTCAATTGTAAAATCAAGAGGAAAAATTGATATATGATAACGAAACCAAAAAAAGAAGATGTTAAGAAAAAAAGCCAAAAGCAAGATAAGAAAAAGGAAGCGTAAAAGCTTCCTTCCTTTTTATTTAATCCCATGTTTTACCCTGTCGTACTCTTCCGCTCTCTTTGCGCTGTTCCAGCTGTCCAGATCTCCCACAAGGTATCCTGTTATTCTTCTTATTCTTGATATGTCGTGGCTTCCGCAGATTGGGCATGCATCATATATTATTGTTTCAAGCCCGCACTTTCTGCATCTGTCTACAGGGTGGTTTATTGAGCCGTAGCCAATTTGTGCATCTTTCATAGCCTTCACTATTTTTAAGGAGTACAGGAAGGTTCTTTCTTGCTTCGCCATCAAGCTCTATGTATGTTATGTGCCCTCCCCTTGTTATCTTGTGGAAAGGGGCCTCCTTCCTGATCTTGTCGAATATGCTTATGTTGTGCTTAACGTCAACGTGGAATGAATTGACGTAATAATCCCTGTCTGTAACGTTTTCAATTGTTCCGTATTTTTTTCCCCTGTCAATTCTTAAAAAAATCTTCCTGCAAGGCTTTCTGCAGGAGTTGCAAGAACTGAAAAAAATTCAGATGGTGCTTATTGGCGTATTCGTTTGCAACATCATTCATTTCAAGCACCGCTCCATACAGGGTGTCATAGGCAAACTGATTTTTCTGAATGCTCCTGTCCGAAAAAGGGCGTACATTGCGTTTGCTCCTCCTACAAATCCAATTGAAAGAGAGCCTGTATTTATTGCATCTCCTACTTCCTCATCAGCATTCTTTTCCCCAAGCCCTTTCCATAAGTTGTTCTGAGCCATGAAAGGGAACTGCTTTGCAAGGGCTGTCTTCTGGAACTCAAATCTTTCAAGAAGCTGATCCGCAACCATATATGCTGTTTCCTTGACTTTTTCCTTGAATCTTTCAGCAAGAAATTCCTGCCTTCTGCTTTCATCTGAAAAAAACTAAATTGCCTGCTTCTCTTCTTGTTTCAATTGCAAGCCTTGGAAAGTTTATTGAACTGAAAGAAAGATTTCCACGTCCAAGTGAACTTTTTTCTCCGTTAAGGTTTTCGAACACTCTTGTACGGCATCCCATTGTGGCAACTTCATATCTGTATCTTCTTGGATCAAGGGCGTTCCATTTTTCGTGGCTGTTAAATTCAGTATCAAGGAACACGAAATTAGGGAACAGTCTTTTTCGACGTAGTTTCGCAGGCAAGCATAAGAAGATCGAAGTTTGGAGTTTTAAACATATTTTCAGTATTTCCTTTTCTTATGTCCTCAATCACTCATCAAATTCAGCATTGCCTTTTGCGTAATCTTCATCTGAAAAATTAACGCCTTCCTTTACCTTGAATATCTGTATTGGGAATATCGGAGTTTCTCCTCTACCTAATCCTTTTTGAGTTGCCTTAAGTATTTCCCTTACAACCATTCTTCCTTCTTCGGATGTATCTGTCCCGTAGTTTATTGAAGAGAATACAACCTGATTCCCGCCTCTTGAGTGCATTGTGTTAAGGTTATGCAGAAATCCTTCCATTGCCTGATATGTTTCGTTTTCAGCATCGCTGTACGCTTCCCTAGAAGTTTGTTCATTTCTGTTTCCGACATTTCAAACTGCTCTGACAGTTTCTTTCTTTCAATTGAGGAAGGCTTGATGCTGTCAGCAAGATCTGAAATCCATTCAAGGGCAAAAGCTCTCTGTATCCGTTGCCTGTATTTGCTCCGTCCCTCAGTTCCTTGTAGGCACATATTCTGTCCCTTAAATGCTTTCTGAATGATTTTAGCACGCCTTTTGCCATATAGAAGTCAAATGCTGGTATCGCCTGTCCCCCATGCTGTTCGTTCTGGTTAGTCTGGAAGATTATTGTTGCAAGTGTCGCATAAGATGAAATGCTCTTGGCTTCCCTTATATGCCCGTGTCTTGTCGTGAAACCTTTTTCAAACAGATCTTCAAGATCATATTGCAGACAGGTTGTAGTTTTTTTGTGGGATAGAAATCCAGGTCGTGAATGTGGATAAAGGCCCTCCCTATGAGCATCTGCGAATTTCTTTGATACAAGATTGCTTAGAGCGTATTCCTTTGAAACTTCGCTTGCAAACTTCATCATCTGTCCTGCAGGGCTTCTAGCCGACATGTTTGCATTTTCGTTTCCTATGTCGTTCTTTTCGACATTTATTATTTTTTTCTATTGTTTCGTTTAAGTTTTTCGTACATATTATTTTTCCCTCTTTCTTTTTACTTTATTATGTTTAAATTATAGCACAATATTATTATTTTTGTCAAATAAATTTTTGTTTTTTTAAGATCGAATAATTTTTAAATTTCTGGAATAAATCAAAATGGAAAGGCAAGATATTTTTTTCAAAAGATTTTTTTCTTTCTTTTCAAATGAAAAAGTTGAAAGTTTTTTTGAGATTTTTTTGGCGTTGTAAGATTCATATCAATTTTTTTAAAAATCTTTACAGCGTGATGCCTTAAATTCTTTAAACTGATTTTTCTGTTCCCAAACTAAAAAAATGTAATTGTTCTAGTTTTGAAATTTTTCATTTTTTTCCTCCTTTCTTGCTGATTTGATGCAATATGATTATATCATTTTTTTAGAACAAAATTCAATTTCGTTTTGAAATCCTTTATTTTGCAAAAAAATAAATAAAAAAAGTAAAAAAACATTGAATTTATTGTCGAAATATAATATTTTTTTATTTATCATTGATTTATTTTTAAGATACATGATACAATAATCATAAAACGAAAGGAAGTAATATTTATGAAAAAAATTTATAATGAACAAGGTTCCGTTATTATTTCTTATTTCACTTTCGGCAGGGAATCATTTCGCAAATGGCGGTGAAATTTGCGGATATAACACAAAAGGTTTGTGGCTATTAGTATTTTTAACTGTTTTTCACAATTTCAGGAATTATCGGTTTCGGAATGGATTGCGGAAATGAAAGCAATAAAAAAAGAAATAAAAAGCATAAAAAAATTATATAATTAAAAAGAACGGGAAAAGAAATAAAGATGAAAAAAAGATAATTATTATATTAATGACAACTATAATATTTTCCTGTTCTAAAAACTAATGATCCAAAAAAATTTCTGATGACGATTGGGAAATATATTCCAAAAACTTGCAATACAATAAATAATAAAAATTGAAAATGAACTTTTTCTTGTTGCAAATGACGTATGTTTTATTGGAGATAAAGAATTGGAAACAGAAGATAATGTAGTAATGAAAATAAAAATACTCAGAAAAAAATTTTTAAAAAAGCAAGGAACTCTATCGAAAACAAAAAAATGATGTTGAAAAAAAGTTTAATGAACTAAACAGATTTCAAAAAAAGTCAAAAAAACTGGAACATATTGATTTTTCTTTTTGACAGGACGCGAACCAGAAAAAAATGGAAATTCTTCGTAAAAGCCTATGAGGGATTGATTAATAAAAGTGAAAAAAAGATATAAAAGAAGAACTCTTTTATCTTAATGATCATTTTAATTGGGAAGAATTATTTAATATTTTTTTCAAATAATTATGAACAAGTTTTCGGAAAAAGAAAATGTTGAATTTGGAGAGATGCTGAATAAATTTCAGGAAACTGTAAACAAGGAAAAATGCTGAAAAATCGAAAAAAATATTGTGAATCAAGAAAAAAATGGAATTGATTTATTAGATAAACGAACTTTTAATTTTTCTTTATAATTCTTCTGATAAAGAAATTTCTTATTTTCTTTGTGGGAATTAATTGATTGAAGTTTCCGTTTTGTTTCATATTTTATCATTTTAAATATTGAAATGACAAAAAAACATTGAATTCTTTTGATAAAATATGATAATATTTAAAAAAACAAAAATTTTCAGGAAAGGAAATTAAAATGAAAAAAAGATAATTATTACTGCCATATTAACGATAACCGTAATATTTTCCTGTTCCCAAAAATATTAATGAAGAAGAAAAAAATCCCTCAGAAGTAGAGAAATATATTTTTAAAAGCTTTTGCGAATTTATAAATCAAAAAAATTGAAAATGAACTTTTTCTTGTTGAAAATAGCAGATGTGTTACTCCATATCATACTGATGAAGAACTTGTTGAGAAAGTGAAGAAGGCAGAGAAAAATTTTTAAAGAACAAGGAACTTTTTGAAAGGCAAAAAAATAATGATGAAGAAATTCGATGAGTTAAATAAACTCCATAAAGAAGATAAAGTTAAATATGTTAATTTTCTATTAACTAAAAAGAAATCCTGAAAAAAATCAATTTTTCTTTTTTTAAGGATTACGATGAACTGTTAGAAAAAGAATGAATATGCAATAAAAAAACGAAAAATTATTAGGGGCGACTATACTTGGGAAGCTTTTATATAACAGTTTCTTGAAAAAAATTATGAACAAATTTTTGGAAAGGAAAAATCTTGAATTTTCAAAAAAATGCTGGAGAAGTTTCAGGAAAAACGTAAGTAAAAGAAAAACAGCGAAAACCAAAAACAGTTTTGCAAGTTTGAAAAAAAGAAAAGCAAACCTTTGTCAGAAAGAAAAAAACGGTCTTGAAGAAAAACAAAAAAACATAGTAGAGTTCGTTTTTCAACAAAGAAAAAAATATTATTTTATTCATGGCGGCAAAAACAGTTTTTAATAAATCTTCTGAAGAAGAAATTTCAAATTTCCTTTGCGGAAGTTAAAAAGATAAATAAAAAAATATCCGGTTAAAAAGGCAGGATATTTTATTTTTTTTGTAAAAGCATAAATTGAGAAGAATTGTTTAGGCATTATTAAAAACAAATAAATTAAAAAAAGGTGGGGAAAAATTTTTTTATCAAAAGTAGAAACTTATGATGAACTAATATTACATTATTTTAATAATTTTTAAAAATATTTGTTGACTGATGTTGCCACATTAGTACAATAATTATAAAAATAATTATTGACATAAATATAATATTATGCTATAATATATTTGAAGTTAAGGGAAAAAAACAAAAAAACTTTAACTAAATAAAAAAATATAAGGAGAAAAAAATATGGACTATAAAGGGATAACTTCATTATTTATAATGGGATTAAGAAAAGAACATCAGGACTTGCCGGAAAAAGAAAAAAATAGTTCTTATGGAACTTGTTGAGAAATTTCTTGATAAAAGAAAAGATTTAAAAGAAGAAGAATATATTGAACTAAAAGATGAAATTATAGAAACATTGGGAAATAATTCTGATATTTTCTAGGTATATTCTCAGTCGAAGATTTCAAAGGAAGATTTTAAAACTATGATTGAAGAACTTGAAGAGGCGGGATATGCTACTCAATTTCCAATATAAAAAAGAAAGGCAAGTTATAAAAACTTGCTTTTTTTGTTTTGTCAGCATTGGAAACGTTTCATTAACGGAACTTTATTTTTTTGTTCCACTTTTTCAAGTTTATTATTTTTTTCAATTGTTTTTTTAGCAAGATGTTAAAAAAAGATACCTTTTTAAATAACGGATCTTTCTTTTTTTAAAAATAATCTTACTGAATATAAGTCACAACAAACCGCAAAGGAAGCCCCCAACTTTAATTATGGGGAGGAAATTGCAAAAAAAGTTTAAAAAAACCTTGACAAAAAAATTTTTTTATATTATATAATATAACTAACAAAAAAAGAGGTGAAAAAAATGAATAAATATAAAAACTAAAAAAAGGTATTACATATAAGAATCAGTTTCATGTAATATGGACAGTCAAGTACAGGAAACAGCTGCTGACCGGAGAAGTTGAAAAAAGACTGAAAGAGATTATTTATGAAGTATGCGACGAAAAAGATGTGGAATTGAAAGCAATTGAAGTAATGCCAGATCATGTGCATATTTTTTTATTGATGTCAATCCAAAGGCAGCCCCTGCATCTTCTGATTAAAAGCCTTTAAAGGAAGAACCTCAAATAAATTGCGCAAGGAATTTAAAATATTGACGACAAGGGTTCCAAGCCTATGGACACGATCATATTTCTGTTGTACCGTAGGACATATTTCAGAAGAAACAATTCAGAAATATATTGAGGAACAGAAAAAAAGGTAAAGGAGTATTTATATGCCATCATTTATTATGGAGTTTGAACTAATTGCAGGTAATCAGGAAACAAATTTTTCTTGAAAAAGAGATTCAATGCAGGCTCCAACATCTACAACCTATGTCTTGAACACTGCATAAAAGCAACTTAACAAATTGAAAAGGGACAGAGAATACAGGAAATCTGTAAAGGCACTGAAAACAGTGAATAAGAAACTTGAAAGGAAGAATCTTCCACAAGATGAAATTAAAAAGGTTGAAGGATATAAAAGTTTCCTGCATCAATAAAATCAAGAAACTGGAAAAGGAATACCAGTTCACTGAAAACGATATTCAGAAATATGCAAAAGTTCCAAGAGAATTCATTGGAAAGATCCTTAATTCTGCAATTGTACAGAATATAGACTTCCACCTCATTCAATGCCGTAAAGAAGATTCAGTATGGAAAAGCAAAGAAAGTAAAGTTCAAGAAAAAAAGGTGAAATTTCGCTTGAAGGCAAGAATAACAAAAGCAGGGATTTATCTTTGACATCAGGACAATGAAACTGAAATTAGGCAAAAAAATTATTCTGTAATCTTAAACCGATTGATGAAAGACAGAAGAACTGCTTTAAGAACAGGATAAAGTTTTTGTAGAGTTCTTAAAAAGATATATAAGAGGAAAGAGAAGATATTTCCTTCAGATAGTTTTTTTGAAGGAATACCTGAAACTGATTTCCAGATAGGTGAAGGTGAAGTGGGACTGGATATAGGAGCTTCAACTGTAGCCGTAAGTTCTGATGATGAGGTCAAACTTTTTAAAAACTTAGTGAAACAGAGCGGGAAACAAGAAAGATAAGAACACTCCAAAAGAAGCCTTGACAGGAAAAGAAGAATGGCAAATCCTGACAGTTTATGATAAAAAAATGGAAAAAGTTAAGAAAAAAAGAAAGGAATGGAAAGCTTTTCAAAAAAATTATTTCAAGGAATTAAATAAATTGAAAAGAAATATATAGGAAAAAAAGAGGGTAAAGGATAACCAGTACAAGAATATCCTTGTAAAAGTTCATTCTAAGTCAGGGAGATACAGTAAAGACTGAAAAAAACTTCAGTCATTTCTTGGAAAAAAAGCCGTTCCAAAAAAACAGTGACAAATAAAAACCAACGGAAAAAAATATATCAAAGAGAAGATTTGGGAAGTCAGTAAACAGTAATGCTCCTGGAACCTTTATAAGAAAAAAATAGAAGAAAAAAACTTTCATATTTTTGGGAAAGAATTGATTAAAATAAATCCTTTCAAAAACAAAAGGCAAGCCAGTTCAATCATATAAATCAGGAATTTAAGAAATGCTCCCTTGAAGTCAGGTTCAAGGAACTGGAAAAAAAGGGATTGTAGTCCAGAGGGATCTGTATTCAGCATTCCTTATTAAAAAAATGTTGAAAATCTAAGTGAATATAATATGGAAAAAAATAAACCGGCAATTTGAGAAATTTTTATGTAAAAGCAGTTAAAGGAAGTGGAAAGAATAAAAAAATGAAGGCATTTTAAAAATTTTATGTGAATGGCAAAAACAGTATAAACATATATAAAAGGCGTGACACTGCCTTGCAAGTCGTAAATGCATGACAGGTGTTCCGATCAAGGGATTGGAGGGCTGGGTCAAAGCATATGCCTGAAAAGAAGGTAAAGTCATGCGAAATCTATTTAACTGGTGGAAGTGGCAAGGTTCAAGGGAATCAATAAGAATCCTAGGGTAAATTTTTGTTCAAGCCATCTAAACAATGGGAATCTCCTGATTTCAATCACGGGGAGGGTGTCGGTACTTTAATATTTTTTTGTTATTTTCAAAAAAACTAATCCTGTCATTATCTTGTTTTCTTTTCTTTTTGTTAGTTTTATTATAACATAAAAAGCAAAAAAATAATCAATCCTTCAAAAAGAAGTTTTATTAAATTTTTTTGTTCCCAAAATTTATTTTTCAGTATTCGCTGTCGCTCTTACCTCACTAAGAGTGCAGTTGAAAAAAACAATCCTATAAAATTATTGTTTTTTTGAAATAAAAAGAGCCTGTCAAAAAGGCCTTAAAGTAGCGAAAAAAATTGTTTTCATACTTAAATTTGTTAAGAATTCTTGTTCCCTGTTTCCTGAAATCCTTCTTGAAATATCCCACAAAAATTTTTCAAAAATATTCTGCAAGTTTCTGAAAAATCAGCAAGTGACGGATTGTCAGGCATTATATCAATTACAGGCTCATCAATTATTGCAGTTCCAATTTCGTCAACAAACTGGTATCCAGTATCATAATCTACGCCTGTTATTTCCTTTGCCTTGACTGTTCTTCTTCTGTTGTTGAACAGGATAGAAAGGTTTTGAGTTTCGATTGCAAAAAGTTTCATAAAGGTTTCCATTAATTGCCATAATCAAATCATCTTTTTTTCAGGATTGGAAACCTGAAATTCTTTAATCCCTGCTTTGAAAAAGAATTTTTGGCAACTTCCTTGACTTCTGCTTTTTGTTCTTATCATAACCTTGCAAGGATTGTATGGATTAAATGCAAGAATTAATGTTTTAATAAATTCAGGAACTTCATTTATATTATCTGAAAGCGAACAAATTAATTCTTCTGTTTCTTTTTTTATTTTCAATATTTTGTTCTGCATATAATCTAAGGTTTAATCCGTTTTTTTGCTAATTGATAAAAAAATTATCTTTAATTTTTCATAATTTTTCTCCTTATATTTTTTTATTTAGTTAAAGTTTTTTTTGTTGACTCCCTTTAACTTCAAATGTATTATAACATAATATTATTAATTTGTCAAGTAATATTTAAAAAAATTTTATATATTCCAATAATCAAGGGATAAAAATTAAACCAGCATATTTATTGATGTTGAAGACATAAATATCATAAAAAAATATGAGAAAAGTAGTCCTGTCGTCCTACCTCATCTGCGATGCAGTTGATTGAGATTTAGCGAAATCTCTTCCATATTTTTTTAAGAATAATTTGCTTTAAATACAGTAAAAACTCAATATTTATGATGTTTTAGAGCCATCCCTTATTAAATGGAATATAATAAAAAAATTCTTAAAAATAATGTAATATTAGTTCATCACAAAAGAAAGTTCCTGATTTCAATCACGAGGAGGTTGTCAGTTTTCTAATTTTTTTAGTAATTTTTTTAATAATGTTGATGAAATAGTCAATTCTTTTTTTGTTTATCCCTTTTTTTCTCCACGGGGATCAATTTCCCATCTTACATTTTCAAGAACATTGCAAATATTTTTTTATACCATTTTTTTCCATATCGTATTCGTAGCTGAACTTACATGAATTTTTTTATTAATTGTACTCCACACTTCTTTTTCGTGGACTGTAATTCAATTCCTTGTCTTCAATGTCAAATTTAATGGCATAATCTCTTTTTTTCCCAAAGAACATCAAGATATTTTCCAATTTCAAAAATCTTCAACTGGAACTTTAAAATCTTCATATCCGTATTTGGAAAAATCCTACAAGGAACGTTTTTCCTCTTCTTTCTTCAAATACAAGTTTTACATTACTTCCAAAAAAAGGCTGTTGCCTTCCCTTCTTTTTATTTCTTTTTGAAATGCATTGCCAGTTATTGTCAAATTCTTCATACTTGTAACTTTTTCACGTCACTTGGTTTGAGAACGTTTATTAATTCTTGAAGTTTTTTTAAATTCCAGTATGTAGCTTTTGAGATTTAAGAAAAACAGTCATCTACTATGTCTTCCCATCCCGCCTAAATTTATAGAAAAAGTTTCCGTATTGTATTTCGACAATTTCTGAAATATTTTTCTATCCGCCTAAAAAGAAATCTTAAGTTCTTTTTTTTGTTAAATAATCCTTCAAATCTAACTTCTTTCACTTTTCTCAACGTTTTCCAGAGGGAAGGGCAAATTCTCCTCCATCTTCTATTTCAACGCTTGTTATAAGTTCAAGGTTTTCCTTTAACTGTTTTTTTAGTTCTTTTAAAGTTTTAATTTCTTTTTGGTTATTAAGTATTATTTTCATATAATTCTTTTTCCTTTCCTTGCTTTTATCGTGTTTTTAATTATAGCATAACATTATGTTTTTTTGTCAATTATTATTTCGTAATTGTTAGATCGTTCCTGTTTTTTTGAAACTATATTTGAAAAAAATTTTTTTATAAATTTCAATAGTTGAGACTCCAATAGTTTTTTTATAAATGATGTTGATCGTCAATTAATTATATAAAAAGCAGATATGGGGGGGTTATATTTGTATATACAAATATATTTCCAATAATTGTTTTTTTATTATTTTGAAAAAAAGTTTAATGAAATTTGCTTTAAATTTTGTTTCTGCTTTTTTTAATGAATAAGAATATATTTTTTTCAAATGAAAAAGAGCCTTTCGGCTCTAACTGTTTATTTTTTTCTTCCTGCTTTTTTTACTTCCTTTAAGAACCATTCAAATTCTTTAAGAACATTGAAATCAGTTCTGCTACTTATTTTAACGATTGTTTCTTTATTCTTTTCAATTAAGGCATAACCGATTGTGCTATGTATGAAAAGAACATTATTTATTTTAGTCACGCTTTCCTTTATTTCGTCAAGGTGCATAAGATTTACTTCAACTCTCTTTGCATAACCCATTTTGCCGAAAAAGATAGTCAGGGCAGTTCCAAAGATTTGCATCGCATATTTTCATTCCGTAGTTGTCGCATTCTACCAAAAAGTTCTTCAACTTCATATATTTTACAGAACTTTTCAAGGGATTTTTCAAATCCTGAAAGTTCATCAACGAATTCTTCTTCGATTTCTTTAAGCAGGCTGTCAATTCCGTTTAATTTTTTTCAAAGTTTCCTTTAAGATAGTACCTGTCTTCGTCCGTTAAAAATTTCAGCATAATCTGAGTATATTTTTTTATTTTTTTATTTCATCTTCAGTTTCGTTTTTTTAAATTTATGTTTAATTCTTTTTTTCATATTTTTTTCTCCTTTATGTTTAAATTTATCTTCCCTTAATTTCAAATATATTATATCACAAGTATATCAATTTGTCAACTTTTTTTATAATAAAATTATTTGAAAAGTTTGCTTATATATTAGTTAATTACAATTCTAACTTTTTTTCTATTGAAAAAAACATTTGAAAAAAATGATAAAAATATTTATGTTTAAATAAGGCAATATGAAAGGATAACAGATTATGAAAAAAAGATGAAATTAAATTTTTGGATCGCTATTAGGACAACTGCTTTTTTTCTGAAAAATTGATAAATAAGAAAAAGCAATTATTTTTATAGTTTTTTTAGTATAAAATTTTATATTGAAAAAAATCTTATAAAAAAATGATAAAATGTTTAAAAAAATTATAACTGATATTTGATGGAAAATTTTGATTAAAAAAATATCAGGAAAGGAAGAAATATGGAAAAATGAAATGCAGGAAACAAAAAAACTGTTAGCAGAAAAGGAATGAGAAACTTTTTCAAAAAGCTCAATTGAAGAAATTAAAAAAAATTCGACAAGGAAATGTCGGACTGGATCTCATTTTCTTTCCCTACTTTTCCAATTGATTTAGGAATGAAGATAACATATAGTATATCAAAAAAATTGTTTTTTTAAAAATTTTTATTCTGCTTTCGATGATAGAGTTCGCTTTTTTTCACGGCAAAAAAATTTTTAGTAGTGATTATAAAGAAATTTTAAATTCATCATTAAATGGTATTGGAAACGCCGTTCAGGAAAACAAATATCTTGAATTTCTTGAAAAAGTTAGGAAAAAGCGGACAAGAATTTAGAAATAGATTATAATATGCAGAAATTCTCTGAACTTAATTTTCTTTTCGCAGATGGAAGAAATGAGAAAAAAATAAAGGATCTTTTCATCTGAAAAGGGAACTCTTGAAAGCAGATGTTCAAGCAAGAAGTTTATTGCAATTTCTGAAACAGTCAGATGCAAATTGAAATAAAAAAAGTTGAAATAAAAAAAGCCTGAAAAGAGTTTTAATTTTTATTAATAACATAAATTTAGAACAACTTTCTTTCCGTACTTTTTTTCTGCAATCTTTGCAAATTTCTCATCTGCATTGGAAATTTTTCTGCTTTTCTTTTATAATTTACGATGATTTCATCTTCATCGCTTTTAATTCTAAACTGCGGATTTTCAAAAAGTGAAGTTGTTATCAAGTTCATCATATTCAGAAAAACATGCTCCACATTCCTTTTGCTGAATTATAGATAGGAATAACTGTTATTTTTAATCTCCATATCCTTTATGTCAACTTTTGCCTTCTTAAATTCAATTCTTATTCCGTTTTCAACTTCATCTTTTTGCCTTTTGCTATTTCTTTAAGTTTTTTTCAAAATTTTTCAATCTTTTTTTATAATACCAAGCAGGCATAACGCTTGAAATGATTTCCAATGTTTCCCAAGTCATTTCATTTTCAGCCATCTTTGTCTTTTTCCAGAAGCAGGTTTCTTAATCCACTTCTTATAAATTTGTTTCAGTTCTGTCAGGCGATCAAAACTTTTCCAATGAAAGTTTTTTTAAGTTCCCTAGATGCCATTAAAAGATTTTTCTGCCGTTACTTTTTTTCATTTCTGCTGTTCGAAGTGATTACAGTATTTTCAATAACTGTCTTTTGAATATTCTCGTCAAGTTCATATTCAAAAATGTTTTTCCCTTGAAAGATATTTTCGAGATGTTTCCGTTTACGCTTTTTGAACAAAAAAAGTTTTCGCTTTCAAGAACAAAACTTTTATCTTCAATTCTTAGGAACTTTTCAAACAGACTTTTGCTGGCTGGATAAAAGCTCCATATTTTCTTTCAGCGATATTTTAAGGACATCAGATCCTAAACTTTTTCTTTATTTTTTTGCATCATCAAGTTCAATATTAATTTTTCTTAATATTGCTGACATCAGCTCTGCTGAAAAAAACGAAACATATCTGAAATTCCAATGTTTTTTTCATAACTGCCTTTAAGTTCACCGTTTTCCGTTTCCACTTTTATTGTTTTTCGTTTTCCTTTATTGAAAAAAACTTTGTTCCCCTAGATTAAGTTTTTTTCTGTTAATTTTTCCAAAAATTTCCATATTTTTTTCTCCTTTATATTTATTTTTCTTATTTTTTTCGTTAAGAACTTTATCACTGCACTCTTAGTGAGGTAAGAGCGACAGCGAATACTTCCCTTAACTTCAAATATATTATATCACAATATTATAAATTTGTCAACGATTAAATTCTATAATTGATTTAACTGCTTTTTATCAAACTTAAAAATAATTTCATAAAAATATTCCTTTTTTTAATAAAAAAAGATTAGAGTTTGGAACATCCTTTTTTTCTAATCTTTTTTTCTTTTTTTATTTTTTCTATTTCTTCAATCCATTCTTTGACATATTCGTCAATTCCATAGTTTGGATTTCCTGTCCTTTCGCGATCTTCTTCAAAGAATTCATCATAACGATCGCTGGATTGAATATCATCAACAGCTTTTGCAATATTCCGCTACTTCCCAGCTGACTGAATTTTTGAGAAGTCTTTCAAGTTCTTTTTCATCAAGGATATATTGAGTTTTATTTTTCTTTGATTTGTTTTTTTCATCGTTTTTCTCCTTTGGCTGTTTTTTTATAATATCATAAATAAAAAAATATTATCAATAAAGATTTTTTTAAATAAAAAAACAATTTATCTTCAATTGAAAAAAAGATATTTTTGAACTAAAAAAAGAGCCACTAGGCACTTTTTAAATCTCGTTTTCTACTTTATATTTTATCAATTTGTCAAGTTCTTTAAGATCCTTTTCAGGATAATCCAGTTCATTGGCATAGTCAAAAGCGTTCATTTTTCGATAACTTCGCTGTCATTTATGTCAAGTTCAGGGTTGTCCTTCTTTGCTTCCAAAAGGCTTTCAAAAACGCTGTCGGCAACTTCTGACAAATCTTCATTAATCCAGTCTTCCAGCATTTCAAATTCCTTACATATTTGCATTCTTCCAATTCTCTTAAAAAGTTCTATCAGTTTGGCATCTGTAATTTCTTCATTTTCATTTATATTCATTTCGGAAAGTCCAGCTTTTAAGGATAGAGGCAAGGCATTTTTTTAAAATTTCATTCCATCCCATCTTTTTTTGCCATTTGTTATCTTCATCAATCTCAAAAATCAACAAAATGAAATCTGTCATTAAATTCTTTTTAGAACTTCACTATGACTTTTCCATCCCATCTCTGCCTCATATTCGATGGCTTCAAGGAAAAAAATTCATCGTTGTTTTCCAAGAATTTTTTTCTGCAACCATTTCTGCAAAAATCTTTATAAGTTTTAATGCTTTCATTAAATTTTTATCCGATCGTTTCGGTAAAAGTCAATCCCTTTTGTTATTATTAATTTTTTTGAAGTAATAATATTCTTTAATCATTTTTTTCTCCTTTAAATTTGTTTTTTTCTCATTTTTAGCCAAGGTTTTATTTATTCTCTTAACCTCATATATATTATATCATAATAATATCATTTTGTCAACATTTGTGTTACAGTTGTTGAAAAATTTTACAAAAGAAAAAAATGTTAAAAAAAGCAATCAAAAAAATTTATTTGACAGATTATAAAAAAATATGCTAGAATTAGTCAACAGAAGAGTTATAAAAAAATGTCAATTTTGTTAATGACATATTCTACTTTACAGTGCTGTTCGGCAAATGAGCCTTGCAGTACCTGACGGACAAACTCCCTGCCCATTAACTGCTCACCCCACCTAAGAGGTCTGTTGCCTCTCCGCATCACAAGCAAAATGAACAAGTGATGCTCTTAATTTGATTCTCGTATTCTTACTTTGCTTTTTACATGCCTTGAAAATATTATTGAATTTTTAATGACTTTCGCTTGATTGCTCTCGTCAAAAATTTGTGAACGGTGGAGTCGCATTTTGTCATCTGCAACAATATTTTCTTGTTCCCCTTCCTCATCCTTGAATTAATTATATCACAAACAAACTTCAAAAGTCAATACAAAAAAATATAAAAAAATATTAAAAATTTTTTTATATTTGAGGATATTTTAAAAAGACAAAAAAACAAAATGTAATAGCACATTATGTAATTTAAATTTAATAACAAAAAGGGATTGACTTTTACAGAAATGACATTGTAATAGTACATTGTGTATTGAACTGATTTTTTTGCTTTTTCATCAAGAAAGTCCTTCTTTTCATCAATCCTTGCTTGTCTTTTTAATTTATTTTTTTAAAAAGAAAAAAAGCAGGACATAAACTTCCTGCCTTAAATATCTTTTTATTCTTCTTCAAAATCTTCTAAATTACCGCCTGCAAACAAGTACCATTTTTTTATAGTATTCATCTTCCTGTTCAGGTGTCAGTTTATTAATAAATCTTTTTGAAATCTGTTGAATCATTATAAAGAATTAATGTACCGTTTGTGTTAATTTCTATTATGGCATTGAATTTTTTTCAGGCGCATCTTCTGAATTTTTTTAAAAAAATCCTGTTTCAACTATTTCAAGTTTCCCTGTTACATCATCGTATTCAATTACTGCCATATTATCTTCATTTTCACTTGGAAAGAAGTTTGGCTTGTATTCTACAATTCCACAATTTCTTCCCATTGCTTCATCACAATATTTCACTTGAAACCAAGTGTCAGGATTTAGGTTTGCCATTTTTTCGAAGATTGGAAGTGGCGTGTCCCAAAGCTGTCTGAAAAATCTAAATATTCTTCATCAAAATCTGTTTCATATGCGTTCCATTTAGTTCCCCAATTTTCAAGGCTCCAGTCGTACCAGCTGCTGAAACCGTATTTAACTTTTCCTGCTATTCTGTACATCTGATACTGGAAGTCAGGAACAAAAAAATTCAGTCCCATTCTCTCTCTTCGGGTTCAAGATTTACAGATTCTGATGATTTTGGATATTTTTTTCAGGATTTTTCACGTACTTCATTTCTGAATTTTTTTCAATATATTCATCAACGTTTGCTGGAGTTATTGAAACATATTTTGTAAATTCTTCCCATTCTTTTTATAATCTCTTCTTTTTCTCCACGATCTCCGCCCATTTCACTAAGTTCTTGTGGCAATTGAACTAACTTATTGAAGTCAAAACTGTCTTCTTTCATAAATTTTTGCAAATTTTTTTCTCTGTCTTCTTTTTTTAAATTTAATTGTGTTGAAAAATATGGTTAGGCATTTTCATCAACTCTCTTTCTTTTTTTATTTTCTCATTTTTTTGTTAAGTGGGATTATCTTCTTCTCCCTCACTTACAAAAACTATTATAGCACAACATTATATTTTTTTGTCAACTGCTTTTTTTAAAAAAATTTTTATTTATTTTAAGTTCAGTTAAAAAAACTGGACTATTTCCTGCATCTTTTTTTCAGATGAAATAAAAAAAGCGGCTAAGGGGTTATATTTGTATATACAAATTATAATTCTTCAATCAATTTTCATTTGAAAAAAACTTGCTAAAATGTTCTTCAAAAAAATAACAGACCATTTCAGACTTGAATAATTAAAAAGAGCCGCAAGGCTCTTTAAATATAATTCTTTTCAACAAGTTCATAAGGCATCCCTTCGATTTTTTTGCAGTCATTTTTTTCTTATTAATGACAACAGACCATCCGCCGTTGCAGTAGACTACGTAGACATCATCTACATCTTCTATGAAAGCCGACATATTTGGAACATAGTATTCAAGTTCACTTGGTATTCCAAATTTTTCAAAAATTTCTTTTAATTCATCGGCATAAGGGTTTCCAATAATTGCCTTTATATTTTCATCAGTTACTGGAACTTCGCTTTCAAACTTTTCCCTGTCAATCTGAATTATGTATTTATTGTTTCTTATCTTTTCATTTACTAAGGCAAAACTTCCGATGTTAAAGCCAATAACAAATTCAATGTCAAGGAAGAAGTCCTGCGATCGAACGCAGTTTACAAGTTCCTGTATCTTGTTTTTCCAAATCTTTGTCATCCATGTCAAATACAAACACATCTTTTTGAACATTCAAGAAAATCTTTAATGAAATCATCTTTTATTTCAAGTTTTGGAAATTTTCTTTCTATTTCCCTTTATAACGGCATCTGCCATCTTGAACTGGTTTTTCACTTTCTGTTGAAAAAAAGCCATTCTTTTTCTCAATCCCTGCTTATCTTTAAATTGAATAAATTTGTTTACCATATTTTTTTCTCCTTTATATTTATGTTTTTTTATTAACTTTATTTTTTTGTTAAGGTTTCATATCCTTTCTCCTTAATTTCAAATATATTGTATCATAATAATATGTTTTTTTGTCAACTGAAATATTAACTTTTTAAGAAAAATATTTTGGTTTAAAGAACTGTTTTTTTCAGATGAAAAAAAGAGCCTTGCGGCTCTATAAAAAGTTTTTTTCCAGTTCCCTGACTTCATTGATGAACCATTCAAATTCATCAACTATGCAGAAGTCTTTGTTTCGTGGTTTTATCATTGCAGTTTTTTTCCTTTTTCTATTATCGCGCTTTGCTGTTTCGTTCTCAAGAAAAAAAGATATTGTTTATTTTTAGTCAGTTTTTTTCTTCGCTTCTGTCATTCGGGAGAACGACAACTTCAACAGTTTTGGCAAAATTTATCTTTTTCTCTTGCGTATTCGCTGTTAAAGATGCTTGTATCATAATTTTTCACATATAACGGAAAGTCTCATCAAACTTCATTGCTTTTTACAGAAATTTTCAAGGATTGTGTCAAAAAAACTTCAATTTCGCTTGTAAAAATCTTTCCTTGCTGTTCCAATAAGTTTTTTTCAAAAATCATTTTCAGTAAAAATTTTTAAAAATTCCCTTTTTAAATATGCCTTGTCTTCTTCCGACAGAATTTTAGCATAATCTTCTCCTACTAAAATTTCAATTCTATCTCCGTGTTCTTCATTGTCAGTCAAAACTGACTTAAATTCTTTTCTCATTTTTTTCTCCTTTATATTTATAATTTTTTTGTTAATTTTTATTTTTTTGTTAAGGATCTTTTTCTCTTAACTTTCAAATATATTATAACATAATAATACATTTTTGTCAAATAAATTTTTATGGCAATATTTATATTTTTTTAGAAATATTTTTAGCGGTTTGTATTATCAGAAAATTAAAAAAATAAGATACTAATTTTTCATTTGAAAAAGAATTCTCTTGATTTCAAGCAAAAGTATAAAAAAAGGCTCTTTAGAGCCTATTGCTTTATAATGTTTCAAAGTCTTCAAGAATTTTCATCTTGCTTTCAAATTCTGAAAGTTCTCCAGTGTTTTCAACCGTTCTAATCATTTCTTCAATCAGTTCGCTGTCAATAAGTTGTAATGACATTTTTAAAAAGTTTCTTTATTTCATTTAAGTCCTGTCTGCATTTCTTCGGCTGAAGCCCTTGTTTCGAGTCCGTCATTTCGCCTTCGCAAAAAAATATTGATTTTCCATTATGCCAGCAGGTCATGGCGTCATTTTTCGTCAAATTCTATCGCCGTGTCCTTAATTCTTAGAGATAGTTCATCCGCTTTTTAAGACCGGCATTCTGCCTTGGTTAAAAAAACTTCAGAATGAAAAAGTTATTTCATCAATTGTTTCATTATTTATAACAGATGAAACAAATCCTTCTCCTATAATTAACGAATATTTTTGGGATATTTTTCAACTTCCCTGTCAATTTTTACATATTCGCCTGCCGAAAAAAAGTTAAATCAAAAAAATTTGATTTTTCAGATTTTACGATCGGATACAGCTGGAATAGTTTTTTTATATTTTTTTCCCTGCTATCATTTATAAGGGGTTCGATTTTCGTTTGTATTTCCTGGATAAAACATTTCTCTTACATTGTCCGAATGCAAAAGGTGTTTCTCGTTACTTGTGTAGATTTCGCATCTCCATACTTCAGAGATATGTCGCCGTCTTCCCTGCTGACTACGATGCCATCCTTTTTTTATCTTCGTAGTAAAATTTTTTTGCAATTCGAAACCGCCACCAAGACTTCCTTGTTAAATGTTTCCGTTGTCGCTTCGACATTTTCGATTTCATCTTTATATTTTTTTCAGAAATAGAAACAGTTCACGTGGTGTTTTTTTATTTCTGTCGGCATTTCAATTTTGTTTTTTTGCATTTAACTACGATTTCAGTTTCTTCGATTTTTAAATTTTAAGACTTCGATTTCGATTTCTCCAATTTTTTTAAGTTAAAGTTTTTTTCATATTTTTTTTCTCCTTTATATTTAATTTTTTTGGTTTTGTTAAGTTTTTTTTATCTCTTCCCTTAACTGTATAAACATTATAGCATAACATTACAAAAAAATGTCAACAATATTTTTTTAAAATTATAAAAAAATAAATATCATATTTTGCTTGTTTTTTTATATTTTTATTTAAAGTTATTTAATAATTTTTATTTCAGATTTAATTAAATAAAAAAATTTTTTTCAAATGATTTTTTTCATCTGAATAAATTAGATAAAAAAATAGGTTATTTTTTTCAAAAAAACAGGTTAATATTTTATGATATTATGTTTATGTAATTAGGGATTGCATCTCTTCCTACTGAAAGGAAGCATTTGGTAATTAAGGAAAAAGATAAAAAAAGTTTCGTAATTTTTTTAAAAAAATATTTAGTAGTACATGATAGCCTTCCTACTTCACCTGCGGTGCAGTAATCTTGCATTGCTATAATGTTTTTTTGAAAGTTAGGGAGATAAAAAAATTCCTGATTTAAAAAAATAAAAATTCAAAGGAGAAAACTATGAAACTATTAAAACTATTAAACCACGACTTGACACAAGATCAGTTGAACGAACTAAAAAACGACTTTAATGTTGACGAAATTTTAACAATCAGTCCTGACAATGCCAAAAAAATTTGCACAAGTAACTCTTGACAATTACAATGATGTTATTGCTTCAATTAATGCTGAAATTAAACAGGTAAAGCCTGACTATGTATTTATTCAAGGTCAACCTGGTGTAGTTCACAACATTGTTAATGATAATCCTGATATTGTTAGTTTGTTTGCTTTTTACCGAAAGGTTTTCAGTTGATACAACTAATACAGATGGCACTGTAACCAAGACAAATGTTTTTTTAAGCATCAGAAGTTTATGAAATACTAATTGCTTATCAAAGGCACGTTTTGGGTACTTTGTTTCATTTGAAAAACAATTGACTTTAAAATGTCAAAACTTTGTTTATTTGATGTTTTTGCAGTTTTTCAAAAAAATCACAAAAAAATAATTGTTGACAAAATAGTATTATTATGCTATAATAATTACATAATAAAGATAAAAGCCAATGTAAAGGAGAAAAAAATATGGGAAAAAGTAAAATTTATAGACGATTTGACTTGGGAAAGCAAGAACTACAAGGATGGAGAAATAAGAGAATTTTATAAAAAAACAAAGAACTGAAAAGGAACAGGCGAATTTAAAGGGAAGTTCTCGAATTTAACTTTGATGATCCTTCAATCTTGAGTTGTAAAAGAAGAAATATACCTATAGTTTACAAACTTCTTGAAGCGGCAAAGGAAATTAGAGTTGTAATAAAGATTGAAGATAAAATAAGATACACAAAGGAAAAAGAATACAGGAATAATAGGGGAAGTTATTCACTATAAAAGATATTGAAGGAATTTTTTTAAACATTTAAGTTATGCAGATGTCTTTTACCGTAATATATATTTCAGAAATTTTTGATGAAAAAGTTTTTCATATATTACAAAAAAATGACAAACTTCAGGAATTTTTCGGTAACTAACAAGTTTTATCTGCTAATTGATGATTTCATTAATGAAAGCAGAAAAAGATAATGAAAGGGTGTACGAAGTGAAAAAGACGTTACAAAAATTAAGATTTTAGATTTAATGACTGCCTGCGAAGTTTACGGGCAATTCAGAAAAATATTATTCTTTGAAAAAAACTTGATTCAGAAGAAGTTGAAATTGTTGAAAGAATGTTAAAGGCTGAAATTGAAGAAAAGACTGCCCGAATTAATTCTTGACGGAAGAGAATTTAAAGGATTTGCAAAAAGCAGATGACAGAACGCCTGAAAAATATTTTTTTGCAGTTCAAAAAGTCTGTATGGCTACGTACCAAAACTGGATTTTGCAGAAACTGTAAATATGCTTGAAAAAAACTTGACGATGCCACATTTGAATTTAAATTTTTGTGAACTTGGGAATGAAATGAATGTCAGATACTCCAAAAAAAGGAATAGGATTTTTTTGTCAAGGAAAAAAATCAATTTTAAAAAAATGGTTGAACTGTTTTTAAAAAAATAGAGCCGTTAAGAAAAATATGGGAAAAATTTCAATTTCTACCGATGGCAGAAAAACTTTATTTAGAAGAAACAGATGAAGAGATTGTTTTTTTCATAAAGGAAGAAAAATCAGTGAAAGATTTAAAACTTTTAGAGAAACTTGGAAAAATTTAACAAAAAAAGTTGAATTGCTGATTAATGAGTGGCGAAAGGTTTGTGATTGATACAACTATAAAAATAGAAATTTCAAAAAAAGCAGTAAAAAAATATGAAAAAGATTTTTGAGACTTATATTCTTTAATAAAAAGAGCCTTATGGCTCTTTTTCAGTTGAAAAAAATAAATTTTATTAAATTTATTAGTTTTAAAAAAATTTTTCGAATTATTATAAAAATTATTGACAAAATTGTAATGTTGTGTTATAATATATTTGAAGTTAAGGGAAAAAGATAAAGGCTTATCAAAAAAACAAAGCTATAAAGGAGAAAAAAATGGCAAAAAGTAAAAATCTTTAGACGACTTAACATGGGAAAGCAAAAAGTTATAAAGACGGAGAAAAAAAGAGAATTTTGCAATGAATATTGGTTGACTAGAAAGCGTGAAATTAAATTGACCGGAACTGGTGAATTTAAAGGGAATGTTCTTGAACTTAACTTTAACAGTGTTAAAATCCCAAATTATACAAAGGTAAGTCTCCCTATAAAGCATAAAAATGTTGAAAGTGCCAAAAGGAAATTGGATTTGTAATAAAAAACTGATGGAAAAAAAGTATGTATTTAAAGGAAAAAAATGAAGAGGTAATTAGTCAAATTATTGGTTGCAGAGACATTGATGCTTTTTTTTATTAATTTGCAATATGTAGACCTTTTTTTCCCTGATATTTACTTAAAAAAAGTTCTGACGGCAAGTTTTTTTGCAAATTGCAGAAACAACAAGTTGCAGGAAATTTCAATAGCTGACAAATTCCGCCTGTCAGTTGATGATGTCGTTATTCAAAAAAAGAAAACAGCCAAAAAAACTTATGAAGTGAAGAAACAGTATAAAATTGAAGTTTCGGATTTTATGACAGCCTGCGAAGTTTACGGACATTTAAGAAACTTTCAGATTTTTTTGAAAAAAATTGATTCAGAAGGAATTAAAAATCTTTGAAAAAAATGTTAAAAGACGAAATTGAAGAAAAAGCTGCCAGAAATAATTTTTTTGAAGACGAAGATTTTAAAGAATTTACAAATCTAAACGACAGAACACCTGAAAATATTTTTTTGCGGTTCAAAAACTTTATAAAAACGTACCAAAATTAAATTTTTGAAGAAACTGTAAATATGCTTGAAACAATTGATGATGCTACTTTTTGAATTTCAGACTTTGCGGGCTTGGAAATGAAATAAAAGTTCAATACTCAAAAAGGAACAGTTGAGTTTCATGTCAAAAAAATAAGATTAATTTTGAAAAAAATGTTTGAACTTTTTGAAAAAAATTGAAGCCGTTAAGAAAAATATGGAAGAATTTTAATTTTTTTACCGAAGAAGAAGGGCTTTATTTGGAAGAACTGAGCGAAGAGATTGTTTTTTTCATAAAGGAAGAATGGCGTTAAAAGATTTAAAACTTTTAGGAAAGCACGGCGTAACTGACAAGAAAGTGGTAATGCTGATTAACGACAGAGACAGGTTTGTAATTGATGGAAACGGAAAAAAATAGGTATTTCAAAAAAACTGCTCCAAAAAAATATAATTTGAAAAAAATTTTTGAAACTTATATTCTTTAACAGAAGGGCCTTTTCGGCTCTTTTTTTGCTTTCTTAACCAGTTAAAAAAATTAATTTTAATTTTACCATTTTTTTACTTTTTTTCATCTGAAAAGGAAATGGTTATTCTTATGCGGAATTTAATTATACATTCCATTTAACAAGATATGCTATAAAAATACCATAAATACTAAATCTTACTGCAATTTATTGCTTGATTATTGGAATATATAATAATTCAAATAATTCTTGACAAAAATTATAATATTATGATACAATAATTATATAATAAGAAAGGTTAAAGAGCCTGAAAAACAGATCATAAATAAAAATGCTATAATAAATTATATTAAAAAAACAGGAGGAAAAATTATGAAAGGTTTGAACAAAAGCAACAAGGAAATCAAGGAAATGGGCGGAAAAATTTTTTTAAGATTATGGACTGACTTTGATAATCATTATGGTGGCTGGATTACAAATGAAGTTTATTTGTTGAACGGAGAAGAAGTTTTCAGCCTGACAGAATGGGAATTTCAGAATCCATAAAATACTGGCTCTTGCAAGAGCCTTTTTTTCATTTGAAAAAAATGTAAATGCAGAAAGAGTTGTCGAAGATAAAAAAATAAGCAAAAAATTAATAACCACAAAAAAAGATATTGACTAACTTAAAAAAACATTCAAGAATTATAAAATAAAAACTTGACAAAATGATATTATTATGCTATAATATTTTTTTGTAGATAAGGAAAAATAATAAATAAAACAATTAAATTATAAAGGAGAAAAAAATGAAAAAAATTACAATAAATACGTCGATCGCCCTCTACTTCAGTGGTGGGGGATGAATTTACAAAAAAATTAAAAAAATCCTTGACAAAGCCATCTAATTGATGTATAATATATTCAAAGGCATGACACTGCCTTAGAGAGTCGCAAATGTATGACAGGTGTTTCAGTCAAGGGACTGAGGGGCTGGGTCAAAGCATATGCCTGAAAGAAGGTAAAGGCTCGTAAAAATCCATTTAACTGGTGGAAGTGGCAAGGTTCAAGGGAATCAGTAAGAATCCTGGGTAAATCTTGTTTAAGCCACATAAACAATGGAACCCCTGATTTCAATCACGGGGAGGGTGTCAGTTTAAATTATTTAGAAGACTAAAAAAATTGAAGTCAGTTCTTGGTATGATGATGAAAGAACCAAAGAATACAAAAAAAGAAATTTGAAAAAAAGCGTTCCGATATTTTGAAAAATATTGAAACATACAGCAATTAGGAAAAAGAGCCTTGTGGCTCTTTTTTTGTTTCATTTAAAAAAATATGAACAACTGCAATTCATTCTTTATTAAATATTCTTGAAATTTTATCTTGACAAATTAATATTATTGTGCTATAATAATTACATAATAAAGATAAAGAAAAAAATATAAAGGAGAAAAAAATGAGAAAAAAATTAATTTAAATTATTTAGAAGACGTAAGCGAAACAAAAATGGGAAAAAGGGAACAACCGAATTTTTATTGAAATACCGTGATGAGCCGGCAAAAAGAAATTGGAGAAGTTGTGGTTGACGATGAAACAATAATTTATAAACTAAAGAACGTTGAAGATGATACATACCGTATCAAACGCTATTTAAGAGCAATCCTGAAAAATGACAAAAATCGAAAGAAGTAATGAAAAAAACTTTATATTGACGGAAAAACTTTTTGGGGAACGTAAAGAGAAAGAAACTTTTGCATACTGCGAAACTGAAAATGAGATTGAATTTCTTAGTTTTATAAAGACTTTTGATGATATAAGTTTAACTTTTTTTCTAACATTTCAAAAAGTTTTAATGTCAAGTTCTCAATTTCTGAAAGCATACCAGTATATGTAAAACTTGCTGACAAGTTCTTTATGGAGAAAATTGTCAAGGAAGAAACTGTCGATGCTGGAAACGGAATAAGACAGATATATAGTAAAGAGCATATCATTGAAGTAAATGACATCGTGCGGCTTCAAGTGCGTTAAAGTGGATTTCGACTTATAAGTATAACAGTATCCAAACGTTTGAACTATTAATTAGAAAAAGCAATCATAAAAAAACTGCCAAAAAAATAACTTGACTGATAACTTCAATGAAATATGGAACTGCTTTGAAAAAAATTTGAAGATAATATTAAAATGACACCTGAAATGGTTTATGTTCTTTCAAACTTCCATTATTCGCCATTAATGAGTTTTTGACAAAGCTCTTAAAAACTATATCGGAAGCAATGAAAAAAATAAAAAGAATAGGAAGCTTTTGAAATAGCAACAGAAAAAGGAAAAATTTGATTTTAATCCTTTTTGGAAACGAAAAAAACTTGTTTTAAAAATCAGAAAACGGAACAAAAAAATAAACGCAAAGAATAGAAGATTTTTTTACAAAATTTCAGAATATGTAAAAAGAATTTGAACTTGAATATTATAATAAGCCAAAAAGATAGTTATTTTTTTCAAGAACTCAAAACGAATATAAATATCCTAAGTTATGAAAATGAAATCTCAATCACTAAGAGAGCATTTGCAAAAACCGATTTCAAATATCTTCGTGAACTTTCCGAAAAAAACAGGAAAGGAAATAAAATTTAAAATAATCAACGGTTATTCTTATTTTTAAAAATAGATGGTGCAACACTAAAAAAATTGAAGTCAGTTCTTGGTATGATGATGAAAGAACCGAAGAATACAAAAAAGAAATTTGAAAAAGCGTTCCAATATTTTTGAAAAATGTTGAAACATACACCAATTAGGAAAAAGGGTATTGCGGCTCTTTTTTTATTTCATTTGAAAAAAATACGAACAATTGCAATTCATTCTTGACAAGGATTACGAAATAATCCTTGACAAATTAATATTATTGTGCTATAATAATTACATAATAAAGATAAAGGAGAAATGAAATGAGAAAAAGTCAACTTAATTTTTTTAGAAGATGTAAGTGAAACAAAAATGGAAACAAGGAAAAAAACTAAAAATTTTATTAAAATGCCAAGATAAAGCAGAAAAAAAGAAATCGGAGAAGTTATAGTTGATAACGAAGCAATAATATACAATCTAAAAAACGTAGAGGACGAAAATGTACAGCATCAAACGTTATTTAAGGGAAATATTGAAAAAAATAGTAAAATTGAAAGAAATTTTGAAAAAAATTTATATTAATGGAAAAACTTTTTGGCGAACGAAAAAGAGGAAGAACGTTTTGTGTACTGCGAAACTGAAAATGAGATTGAATTTCTTAATTTTGTAAGTTCTTTTGACGATATAAGCCAAACTTTTTATAACAGTTCAAAAAAATTTTTGAAGTCAAGTTTTCCTTCAATGAAGGTAAAGAGTATGCTAATATATGTAAAACTTTCCGACAAGTTATTTATGGAAAAACAAGATAAAAAAAGAAACAGTCAATACAGAAGACGGGATAGAATATGTAGACAGCAAAGAATATTCAGTTAAAGCAAATGACATTGTGGCGGCTTCAAGCGCATTAAAATGGATCTCAAGTTATAAGTTTAACAGCATTCAGACATTTGAACTTATGCTTAGAAAGTCAATTATAAAAAAACTGCCAAAAAAATAACTTGACTGATAACTGCAATGAACTTTGGAGCATTTTCAAAGGATTTGAGACCGACATAAAAATGACTCCTGAATTGATTTATGTTCTTTCAAATTTCAATTATTCACCATCAATGAATTTCGACGATGCTCTGAAAAACAATATCGGAAGCAATGGAAAAACAAAAAGAATAGGAAGTTTTGAAATAGAAACCGAAAAAAAGGAATTATTAGTTTTAATCCTTTTTGAAGATCCAAAACTTGTTCTTAAATCAGAAAAATGGAACAAAAAAATAAATTCTGCGATAGAAGATTTTCACAAAATTTCAGAATATGTAAAAAGAATTTGAACTTGAATATTATAATAAGTCGAAAAGACAATTACATTTCAAGAACTCAAATGAACATAAATATCCTAAGTCGTGAAAATGAAATTTCAATAACAAAAAGAACATTTGCAAAAACTGATTTTTAAATATCTGCATGAACTTTCTGAAAAAAACAGGCAAGGAAATAAAATTTGAAATACTGCATAAATTATGATAATTTTTAAAAATAGACAATAAAAACATTAAAAAAATTAAAGTTCCTTCTTATTATAGTGATGAAAGAATCAAGGAATATAAAAATAGATTTTTCGGAAGCATTTCAATATTTTTGAAAAATATCGAAACATACAGCAATTAGGAAAAAGTGCCTTTGAGGCTCTTTTTCTTTCAGTTGAAAAAAACTTAACAAAAAAATCATAAAAGGTTATAAGAATATGACTGCTTTTAATTAAATTTTTTTATATTTTTTTATAACCAATTTTTTTAAATATTGATCCCAAAAATCTTGAAATAATTGTTGACAAAATTGTATTATTATGATATAATATTTATGTAGTCAGGGAGTTAAACCCTTCCTACTGAAAGCAAACTTTTTAGTAATTAAGAAAAAAACAAGTAAAATTGAAGGAGAAATTTATGAAAGTTAAAAACTATGAAGCAGATGTTCAAAGCCTTGTAAAATATAGCAAAGATATATATAGTTGAAACATCTGAAGCAAAAAGGATATAAAGTCAAATTTTATGAAGATTTTATGGAACGTGAAGATTTAGAGTTTTTTTGCTGACAATTTAGAACAGGCTGTCGCTTATTCATTGGAAAAAGGATTTTCCAGTTGCAGTTATGACCGAAATAATTGATAAATAAAAAAAGTTTATTATATTAAATAAAAAAATATAAAGGAGAAAAAAATTATGAACAAAGAAATCAAAAATAAAGGACAGGGCAGTAATCAGTTATGAAAGATCTGGAGCCAGCAATGAAAAAAATGGAAATGACTTTTTGAAGAATTTAAAGCAGAATTTTTTTAAAAGATAAATTAAATATTTCTGAAATAGAAATAGCAAGTTATCAAAAAAATTTGACAAGGAACTTCTTGCCATTGCATCTTTAATCGAAAAATTTTAAATTTAGATCAACAAGCGAAAATGATTTAACGATTGAAAGAAGCATGGAAGGCTTCTACATAAAATATAAAGGAAATGAGATTGTGATGTCCCTATGAAGATATGGATTTGTTTTTTTGATCACGGAACAGAATATAATCAGAACGCAAGCAGAAGTTCAAAAGAAGCATTTACTAAGATTTTAAAACTGTTTCCACTTCTAAAAACTTGAAAGCTATAACTTTGTTCCAAATGTTTCATTTGAAAAAGATTGGATAGTCATTTCTGAAAAAGGAAGACAGGAACTTATGGGAACAGTACATCTCAAATAAAAGCTTTGTTTTCAATGTGCTTAATAAGAAAGAAATTATAGAAATTCTTATAAAGGACAATGTGGAAATTGAAAAAGCTTCCAAAAAAATTAAGAAGTTTAAAAGTTCAGAAAAACTTAATTATAAAAAAATAACAATTACTGCTTCATAGAATCCCATTCAATTCTTGGAAAAAAACAGTTTTTTTATGCTAATGGTGAAACATACTGAACTTATAAACGGGGAAAAAAATCCAAATTTCGATATGCCTGAAAAATGATGCTAAAAAAATTCATTGAGATTATAGAAAAAAAGCAAAAGCATTTTTATTGATGATGATTTTGAAGATTTGCTTGAACCTTTAAAAAGAAATACTGAAGATTTCGAACTGAAAGAAAAAAATGGCATTGCTTGAAGAAATTGATATGTAGAAAGGAAAAGGGCTTTTATGGCTCTTTTTTTATATTATAATATAGAATTTTCTGAATTTCGACGTGTTTATTGTAAAAAAATTGATATTTTTGTTTTCTTTAAATTTTATTTTTTTATAAAAAAATTATTTTATTCATTAACGAATTTAATTAAAGAAGTTGTATCATAAAAAAATTAAAAATAACAATTTTTTTGGATTTTATTTGATTAATTTAAGGAAATAAAAAAAGATAATTTAATTTCTGTTATATATTCCATTTAACAAGGGATGGCTATAAAAATATCATAAACATTGAGTTTTACTGTATTTAAAAGCAAATCGTTCTTAAAAAAAGATGGAAGAGATATTGCTAAATCTCAATCAACTGCATCGCAGATGAGGTAGGGACGACAGGACTACTTTCTCATATTTTTTTATGATATTTACATCTTCAACATCAATAAATATGCCAGTTTAAATTCATCCCTTGATTATTGGAATATATAAAATTTCTGCCTTTTTCTTGACAAAAATATAAAAATATGCTATAATTAATATTATTAAAACAAAGGAGAAAAAAATATGAGAGAAAAATTATATAATTTCAAGAAACTTAAAAAAACTGAAAAATATAAGTTCAAATACGTTTTCGTATTCTGAAACTCCAAAAAATTGAAATAAATCCATATCCAAATTTTTTTCCATACAATTGCTTACAGTTTTCAAGCATACTATGCCTACCAATATATATGGTATAAAGCATTCATAAACTTGATAAGAAGCAATGGAAAATTGAAATTCAGGTTTGCCATTCATACACAATACAATGGAAGAACTAAAAAGCTTTTTATGAAGATTGCGAAGTTGATATAAAGAGCAGGAGAATAAAAATTGAGAGGATTTTTTTGCAACGCCTGCCGGAATGGAGCAGTTTGAAAAAGAACAGTTGAATATGTAATCGAAAAATAACAAAAAAAGAAAAATCTGAAAAATAACCAGTGATGAAATCAATGAATTTCAAATGATTTTAGATGTTCTGGAAAAAAAGAAATTGAAAAAGGTTTCAAAAGCAGCTTCCAAAAATATTTCAGGAAGCAAAAATATGATCGTTTGGGGATATTTACTGAAGAAGATGAAAGAGTGGAAAAAAATTATAACATACTTCAACGAAGAAAATGTAATTTGGAAACCAAAAATTTAAAAACTTTTGAAGATATAATTCAATTCCTGCATCTGAAAAAAAGATAAAAATAAAAATATAGCATTATTCATTTGAAGAAGTTGGATTTCAACGATTCCTTGATAAAGGAAATTTTTAAAAACGAATGAAATACATATTTATATAAAAAGATTTTTCCAGACGATGCAATAACTGAAACAGAAATCCATATATCTTCAAAGGAAGATAAATATGTCAATGAAGATGTCAAGGTAACAAGTACAGCAACTATAGGCAACAAAAAAATAACTGTAATTTCTAACTTCTTTAAAAAAATTATGATAAAGTCCTGTATCAGAAAAACTATAGAAAAAAAGCAACGGAAAAACTCTGAGAAAAATATTAAAAAAATATTTTTAAAGATTTTAAATGGATAAAATTAAAAAGAGCCTTATGGTTCTTTTTTTATTTTAACAATTTTCTTTCAATTAAAGATAAAAAAACTCTAAAAATTTATTATGAAAAAAATAAATTTTAACAAAAAAAGACCCTTTTCGACTTTTTTAAAATAAAGGAGACCACTTATGAAATAGAAACTTAAATTTCATATAAGTCAATTAATTATATCAAATTTTAAAAAAATAAAGTCAACCATTATTTCTGTTTTTTTATTAAAATTTTATCCAATCCTGCTATAATGTTTAGTTATCAGTTTCCTTATTTCGTTAAGTGATAATTTTTTTCCTTATTCGCTATAAAAAAAGCATTGATTTTTTTCCTTCCAAATTTTTTTTTCAGCAATAATTTTTTTCGCTCTTGAACTTTTTTTAATTTGTGAAAGCGTTTTTCGATGCCAAAAGCCATATTATAAATCTTTTTCAAGAGTTTTTGATGTCATAAACTCCATTTGATAACTGGATCATTCTTTTCGACAGTTTCAACCTGTTCCCTTATAATCAGGTAGTAATCAATAATTCCACTGCCTTTTGAAATGTTTCTCAAGTTTTTTTCTTAATTTCTTTTTTTGCTGTTCTTCGGTTATATTTTTCAATTCCATTTGATTTGTCAGCTTCATCTTTCAGGAATGTTAAAAATTTCAATCATAATTTTCTCCCTTTTTTTATTTTTTTAGTTTTTATGCAGGGCGATGCCTACAACTTCAACGTTTTTATTTTTTTGCTAAATATTCTACAAATTCTTTAAATAATTTTTTTCATTGTTGAAACGAACTTTTTATTTATTTGCTTTCTTCTGAATAAATTAATTTGATTGGAAGGCATTTGCCTGAACCGTTATCCCTGTAAACGATTACAGGCTTTGCGTGATTCCAGCAGGGATAATGGAATTGAAATATTTGAAGCAAAACTCAAAAACATTTTCAGTGCTGGCAGTAAACTGGAACAAATTCAGCAACTTCAAGGCTTTCCTTGACTGATTTTAAATATTTAAAAAAAGTACTGCATTTTTTTGCCATCAATTTTAAAATTGAATTTAATTCCGTTTTTTTCTGATTTTGACTTCCTTATATGTATTTTCTTTTTGGAAAATAACGGTAGTCAGTTCCTAAAAAAATTCCATTTTTTTCTCCTTTATTTGCTGTTTTTTTCTTTATAATTTCCTTTATAAGTTTTGTAGGATTCACGTTAATCCTAACGCCAAATATTTTTTTGTTGAAAAAGTTTAAGTTAGTTCTTATTTTCATTTTTTTCTCCTTGTTATAATGATTTTTTTATATGTTTATTATAGCATAAAAAATATAATTTTGTCAATCAATTTGTGAATGATTTGTTTTTAAGTTTATTATCATAACCGAATTTATAAAGATTTGTTTATAAAAAAAGGTGGGTAAAACAATAGTTTTTTTGAAAAAGTTGTAAAAAGTTAGATAGTTTCATAACTTTTTATACAAATTAAAAATTAAATTTTAAAAAAATCAAAAATTTAAATTGATTTATTTTTATTATCTATGTTATAATATACCTAATTAAAAAGTAGAAAAGGATGTGGATATATTGAAATATACAACAGAAACAAGATTATATATTAAAAAAATAATAAAGATATAGTTGATTATTTTTGACGAAGTCATAAATCAGTATACTACATCTTTAGAAAAAGTTTACTATATAATAAGAAACAATCCTAAAACAAAAAAATAAATTTACTGAATACTGAATTACAGAATGAATACAGTATAAGTAAGAGAACTGCAAATTCTATTATAAAAAACGGTTCAGGGAATAATTAGTTCCATAAAGGAATTAAAGAAAACGGAAATTAAGCAGAAACAGTATAAAGTTTGGAAAAAAATATCTAAAAAAACTTGAAAAAAATAATTCCAAAAATTACTGAATTTAAAAATTAAAAAGCCAAAGAAAAATAATATAGAAGATTTAATAAAGTACAGAAATCTTAAAAACTAAAAGTCGCTTTTATGAAAAATAAGGAAAGATAAGTCTGATCAATAAAAATAAATTCCTTGAATTATCAGATTGAAACCAATAAGTTTAAAAATAACATTTGGAACTAAGAAGTTATTCAGACAAAAATTTAGAAAAAAATTTCTGAACAAAAAGAGACAATCAGATGGTCTTTTATAGGAAGCAAGGATGAAACAGCCTGCAATCAGACTTTCCAAATGAAGTATATATCTAAAAATAAACCAGTTTATTATTAAAAATGAGAAAAGATTTCAAATATAAGAATGAAAAAGGGAGAAAAAAACGCTATGCTTATGGAAAAATGCTTCTTTAATAATCATACTAAACTTCTAAGAGAAATATTGAAATCTCAAAAATTTTCCATTGACATACAGAATAATAAAAAGAAGTAATAAATATTACTTACAGTGTATATTCGAAATTGATAATAAGAACACAATATTAACTAGAAAAGATTACGGAACAATAGGAATTGATTTTAACAAAGGTTTTGTGACTGTCTCTCAAACTAATAAATATGGTCATCTAGTTAAGACTGATAAAAATGAAATACAGGTTCGAAGTGGAAATAAAACTGAAAAATGACTTATTATTAATAATAAATAAAGTGACTGGAATTAGCAGTGAACACTGGAAAAGATATAGTATTGGAAGATTTGAACTTTTTTTAAAAAACAAAAATATAGCACTATGAAAAAGTAACTCTGAAAAAAAGAAAAAAACAGTATAATAAAATGCTTCATAGTTTGGCTTATAGGATATTTTTAGATAGAACTGAGCAGATTTGCAACAGAAAAAAATGTAGGATTGATAAAAAGTAAACCCGGCTTGGACAAAGTTTGGATTGCCAAAAAAATAAATTTTTGTGACAAGATGAAACTTAATATTCATACAGGAGCAAAGTTTTTTGTAATAGCAAGAAGAGGCATGAATATTAAGGATGTTGTATAAGAATTTTTCTGTACAAATGGATGTCCTGACTAGATACAGAACATACATCACTATATGGGAAGTTAAAAATGTAACAAACATAGCAATGATATTTTTCATTGTGTGGCAATGATCGAAATGGACAATATTGTTGCTATTTAAAAAGAGATGCCGTATAGAATTTGAAATAATTCTAATATAGATTTTTTTAAAAATTTATATATCTCTATAATCAATCTTGTAAATTTTTTTATAAGTTTACTCGTTACTGCTTTACTTTCAGATGGACTCTGACTGGAATAGAAGCAATCAAGGAAGTTCTATTAAGCAAAAATTATATCATCAAGGATGGAAATGTTTATTCAGCAAACCCTGAAACCCTAAAAGGAATTTAAAAAAGAAATACAAGGAATGGAAAGAAAAAGAAATAAAAAAAGAAGGAGTTTTTTTACGCTCCTTTTTTTATTGATTTCTTATTTTTTTCGTTTTTTTCTGCTTTCAGCAGGTGCATTATTTTTTTAACCTTTCCATTTGAGATTAAGTTTTTAAAAGCTTTTTGAATTGAACCAGAAAGGAACTTTATCGCCTTTCTGAATCAACTTTCCTTCCTTTATTGTCGCTAATCTTCTGAAAAGATTCACTGTTATCAAAAAAACTGAAACGGAATTGCACAAAGGAATAACTTTTTTTCAAGGTTGCTTCTTGATTCCTCATATCTTTTTCCTTACCTTTTTCCGCTGGAATATCGTGTCCGCCATTTGCAACACGGTTTTTATTCTTTCAAGGGCAATATCAGAATTTTTTTAATCCTACATAATATAAATCAATCTTATAGCCATTTTCTTTTAATTTCTCAAACAGTTTTATTATCGTTTTTTTCCGCAGAGCGTAGTTTCCTCATTAAAAACTTTTGCCTTGCCTTATCGCCTCATTCCTTAATTTTATTCCAATTTTTTTCCCGCTTTCATCTGATCAGCATCGTTTCGCCAGTCTCCAATTTCCTGACTATTTCATCAGTATTTATCCTGATCGTTTCCTTGAAATCAGGAATATCTTGCGACATGTTATAGAAAGTTGATTTTCCTGCACCGTTGACGCCTGCAAATATAATCGCTTTTTACTATCTTTCATTTTTTTCCTCATTCCGTTTTTAAAAGTCTTTATTTAACGTAAAAAAATATGTTTAATATCTTTCATTTGAGATTTGTTTTTGCTGTCTTAGTTGCAAAGAAGTATCCGAAAGTTGTGCATGTTTTTCACTTCTGCCGAATTTTTTTGGCTTCTTGCATGCTTTTCAAATTTATCGTTTCCTATTTTTTTCAACAAGTTCCAATAACGTCATGCTTTTTACGTCACCTGAAATTAATTCTTTTTATTTTCATTTTTTTCTCCTTTTTTTAATAATTAAAAATTATATAGTTTATTATATCATAACAATATAAAAAAAGTCAATTAATAGTTTTTTTGTTTGATTTCTTTAAAAATTAAGAAAAATTTCATTGCATTTTTTTAAAAAAAGAAAAATATGATATAATTTTATAGAAAAAAATAAAATTTTGTTGATATAAAAAACAATAAATTTTAAAAAAATTTGTGCCAAATTTCACTTTACTAACATTTTTTTCAAAAATATTGTCATCAATATTTTGAAAAATTTATTTATTTGTTTTTTTAGTTTTAATTTGCTTTTTCTGCTGAAATTGAAACTTTATTATGATTTTTTTATTTTTTTAAGTTGATTTATTCCAACATAAATAAAAAGTAAATAAAATCATAAGATAAGGTACTACGATTACAAAAAGATGGCAATTTTTTTCTTTTAATTCTGATTCAATATATTTTTTTTGTTAACATTAAAAAAATTACAAGGAATATCAATATTAAACTTATATCTTCAAATTTCATTTTTTTCACCTCCATCTTATTTTTAACATACAGTCATAAAAAAATTTCAATATGTTTTTATTTGTTTTATATATTCCGATAATCAAGGGATGAATTTGAACTGGCATATTTATTGATATTGAAGACATAAATGTTATAAAAAAATATTAAAAAAAGTTGATTGAGATTTATCAACATTTCTTCAATCTTTTTAAGAAAAAAATTTGCTTTTAAATGCAGTAAAAAAATCAATATTTATGATAAAAAAATTATACCTTATTTTTTTAAAAAAAGAAGAAAAATATGATATAATTTTATAAAAAAATAAAATTTCAATGATATTAAAAAGACAATAAATTTTAAAAATATTGAAAAATTATGAAAGGAAATTTATATGGCAACAGACTTTTATGATTTGGATTATGCAATAAAAAAATTATGATCCTGACAAGGAAAAAAATATTTCAGGAAGCCTGAAAACAAATATGTAAAAAGAAATGCGAAAAAGAACACTGAAAAAAATTAAGGAATCTGCATAGGTTTAGCAAAAGAAGTGCCACAAAAAAATAGATGATGAAGACATAACAGAAAGAAGAAAAAGCAATTTTTAAGTAGTGAGCAGGAACAAAGAGCAATAAAAACGTTAAATTCATTTACGCCAGAAGAAGTGGAAAATAAAACTTTTATGGCACAAATGGTATCAAGCGATGAAAAAAATGATGGAACTTCTGGCAAAGACTCAAATGGATTATCAGAATGGAAAAATTGAAAGAAAAGTCGGAAGGAATTTTTTTGATAAAAAAAGATGAAGAAATAATGAAAAAGCCATTCAGAAAAAAAGTGGATCAGATTATGAAAAAAATATAAGGAAAAAGCCATAGACCGATCAAAAAGATTTCAAAAAAATTTTTTTGAAAAACTACGAACTTTTTGGGAAATCATCGTGATGACAAAAATGGACTTTATGTTTATGTTTTTGGAAATTATAAGACTGGTGAACTTGATTTTTTTGTTCCTGGAACAAATCCAGATAATGAAGTTGAAGTACGAAACAACAACAGGGCCTATGCTGAAACCACGGATTCTCAGAAAAGTTCTTCTTGAATATGCAAAGGAATTTGACAGTCAGTCAAAGAACGGAGAAATAAAAGGCGAAAAAAGGATTTATAACAAAGGAGTTTCATCAATAAATGGGCATTCCCAAGGAGGTGCATCCTCAATATTCGCATCAAGTTATATGCCAAATATGAAATGCCTTGCTAATGAGCCGGGACCTGTCGTGGAAGTAGATCCGTACGTCAAGGACAATGCGATTCTTGCCGTGATTCCTAATAATGGTCATGGAAAAATTCAACTATGCGGAAAAAAATCGAAGGAAGCCATTTTTCAACATTGCATTCAATAACCGGAAATGATGCAGGAAAAGGAGAAAACCAGACATCGCTTATAACAGCTCTTCCAGTCGATGGAATAAAAAGGAAAAGTCTAATAGGAAATCAGAAAAAAAGAAGCCTTGAAAGCATACAGAGCAGGAAAAAAATTTTTAATATATATAATACACATCTTGTTCATGGAACAGATGCTGAAAAAAAGCAGGAAATGCTTTAAAAAAACAATGCAGGAATATGCAAGGGCAGTTGAACCGAAATTAGAAAAAAATTTTTTTATCTGAGAAGAAAAAAATCAAAAATAAAAAGAACTGAAAGTCAATATTATTCTTTCACTTTTGGGAATTACAGCAGAAAAATAAGGAAAAAGAAACCTGTTTTTTTAAAAAAATTTTGAGAAAAAGGAAAAAAGACAGATTTGCAATCACTTGTTTCAGACGGAAAAAAAGTGTAAAAAAAGAAAAAAACAGTTCAAACAAATTTTTTTCAAGATAATTAAAAAAAGGCAAAGTTTTTAACTCTGCCTTTCTGTTTTTTTATTCAGTCATTGGAAGTCCAAGTTCGAACTTGATTTCCATTTTTTTCTTCTTTTGAAATATCATTTCTGCTTTCAAGAATTCTTGCAACTTCATATCCAAAAAGTTCCAATTCCTCATTTTTTTGTCAATTTTGACGTTTTAACAGAATTTTTTTACAGTTTCATTTCTGCTTTTTGAAATTTACATCTTTTATTTTGCTAACGTTTTTTTGCTGACAAAAATAATACTTGAACTTAAAATTAATAATAATAATATTTTTCATTTTAATCACCTTTCTGCTCTGCAGTTTTAATTCAATATAAGAACTAAATTCTTAGATAATTATATCACGAATTCATTAAAAATGTCAAGTTATATTTTATTTTCCTTTTTCAAATGAAGAATTAAAAGGCAGTTTTTTTCCTGCCTTCTCAGTTTTACCAAATCGAAACTAAACTTTTTATTTTTTTCAGTTATGTCTTCATATCCTTGTGGAATTTCAGTAAGATATTCAATTTTTCAGATCTTTCCAAGAGCATAAAAGGTTTTTTTGTCAAAATTTGGATTTTCCTTAAATTCTCTTGCTTCCGCATTATTTACATAGTCAACATCGAAATCTCCGCCACCTTGAGATCCCTTACAGTTTCTGGTAAGAAGTGCCAGCGGTTCAACAGTTCTTTCATCTTCGTTGACAAATTCCTTGAAAACAAAATACTGCTTCTTTGCAGGACAGGCTATGACCGCTTCCCTGTATCTTTTCTTGATATGCTTATCGAAATTCAGGTCGTTTGTAACTTCCTGAAATTCATTAAGTTCTTCTTTTGTATATTCAGGAGTTTTCCCATATTCCTGCATATATTTAAATGCGTTTTCAATGTTTTCCGCTTCCTTGGGAGTTTCAGCATATCCTTTGTAATCATCATAATCACATCAGTATTCACGACCGCCTTCCTGTTTAATTTTAAAAAAATCCGTACAGGCATCCTGTAAACCAGTTTCCAGAATAAAAAAACTTTCAAGAAATTTTTGTCCGTACCAGAGTTTCTTGTTGCTGATAACTTTATCTCTCAGTTCAAACGGATGAATGTTTGTCATGCTCCCATCTTCTCTTTTTTTACTTGAAATTCAAAGTATGCGCCCATTTTTTTACCTCCAAATTTTATTTTTAACTTTTACAACTTATTATAGCACAAATTTTTTTAATTTTGTCAACTTTTATAAAAAAATTTTTATATATTCCAATAATCAAGGGATGAATTTAAACCGGCATATTTATTGATGTTGAAGACATAAATATCATAAAAATATGAGAAAAGTAGTCCTGTCGTCCTACCTCATCTGCGATGCAGTTGATTGAGATTTGGCAATATCTCTTCAATCTTTTTTTAAGGATAACTTGCTTTTAAATACAGTGAAACTCAATATTTATGATATTTTACAGCCATCCCTTGTTAAATGGAATATATAAAAAAATTATATCATATTTCTGCAATCTTTTTAAAAAAATATCTTTTCTTGAATGTAGTCGTCTTTCAGATGAAAAAAATATAAGGCAGGTTTTTTTCTGTTCCCGTCTTCTCTTCTGACTTGATACTCGTAATAAGCACCGTAAGCCAAAAAAACTTATACAAAGTCATACAAGACAACTTAATATAAATTCTGACGTTGATTTTATGTGAATTTTTTTCAATCACAAAGGACTTACGGTTATCCCTGCGGCTTTCCCATACTTCGCTTCCTTTAAAGGTCTAAGCATTTGTCAGTTGAGCAATCCGCTCTGAATCCCAGTGTCTGTTTTGACATCAGGGTAGCTACAAACATATTATCTGGTATATGTTCCTGCCCCTGAGCCAGCAGTTCATGGGAAACTAATTTTGTCTAACTTGCTTTTAATTTTTTTATAAATTTGTCTTTTTATTCCCATTCCTTTTTCTTGCTATAACATAAAAGTTTGCACCGTCATGGATATTTAATTTCATTCGATCACAAAAATTTTTTTGTTCTGCAATTTTACTTGTATATGCAGGGGTTTATTTTTTTATCAATTCAATCTTATTGTTAAAAAGTAACATCATCTAAAAATTCTCAAATAAATTGAATACGGCATTGAATGTAATGTTTTCATTTTTTTCTTTTTTTCAACAGGCGTTACAGCCTTTTTTTGATTTTTATTTTTTTCTTTTCCAAAGTAATATCTTCTGCTACAATTGATTTTCCAGTTTTAATTGCATATTTTTTTGACTCATAGCGATCGCTTTATGAAGACCTGCTTTTTGTAACTCCAGATTTGCCAAACGGATATTTTATCTTTTTCCTTGTAAATCAAGTTTCCTTTTTTTCATCGGTTTCGCAAATATTGATAAAACCTTTATTAAAATCAATTCCAATAACCCCATATTCTTTTCTTGTAACAATTTCATTGTTTTTCAAGTGTAAGTGTTACCGTTGCATATAGATAATATCTGTCGTTTCTTTTAATAATGGCGGTACTTACTGGCGTGTATTTTCCGCAAAGTGCATCTCTTAAATCGGCACCGCCGTATTTAAAAGTAGCATTTACCGTGAGACAAAGCGTTCTTTGCTTTTTGCTATTCTTCCAATTACCAAAGTCGCGTCTTACTTTCATTACAAAAGAGTTTCCTTTTTTTGATATATTGAAACTGGAAATTCTGATTTCTTTGTACTTCGCTCGCTGTTCCTGTATAATTGATTTGTGAATCCCTATGTTCCATAAATGCCTTTTTATTTTTCTTTACTAACTTTTTTCCTCCGAAACATATATTCGGCTTTCTTTCTTCCAATTGCTTTTTCAAATGATTGTATTTTTTTGTTCCAGTCTATTTATTGAATTATGAATGCTATATATATGAAATTTAAGCCTTGCTAGTCTTTTTTTGTGTTAGTTTTTTTCATGAAGCATGAATCTTGTTAATCCCTTCATTTTCTTTTCGATTAATTCCTTTTTGTTTTTTTAATTTTATTTTCAAGTTTTTTTCTATGTTGAGAGGAATTAATGCAAGTGCAGAAAGTTTATAGCTCCTTTTTACTTCTATAATAGCGGAACCTGCTGTTCTCTTAGTGATGCCAAATTTTTTTCTTGTAAAAGAGTGTTGAGTTCGGTTTCTCTGATGTCTGGATTGTTTCTTAATATGTGAAGCACTGTACGTTTCAGCACATTATAGTCTGCAACCGTTTCATTAAAAATATTTGATTATTTCTTTTGCATTTTTTTCTTCAAGAAGCGTAGAAAAAAAGTTTTCATCTTTTTTTCTAATCATAAGTTTTTCTCTTTCCAAACAGTATATATTAAATTATATCATATAAAGTTTAAAAATTTCAAGTTGTCAACGATATTTTTTTATCTTTATATATCTAAATAATTAATAATTTTATTAATTCATAAAAAAATGCGAAAATATTGTTAGCCAAAATGATAAGATTTAAAAAAATTTTTATTTTCAAAAGAAAAAAAGCCTGTCAAAGGACAGGTCGCTTTTTAATAAAAAGAAATCATTAATCTTATCTTCAACTTCTTTATTGGCGATTTCATAACTTCTTACTATTTTTTTTGTATTCTTTTTTTAAAAATCTTTAATCATAACTTCTTCATAATCTTCCGGATCCATTTCTTCGACTGCTATAAAATCAGTTATAATTTCATTGCCTTTTTTTATCAACAGTTGTTCTAAAAAGTAAATCCTCTTGTTACTACAAAGGAAGTTTATTTTTTTCGCCTTCACTGTTTATTTTTTTCAATTTCAAAATAATTTGTATCATGCCAAAGCTTCACTTTCTCTTTCAGTTAATTTAGTTTCGTAACCAGCCTTTCCATTTGACATTTCAACAAAAAAACTCAAAAAGTCTTTTTCAGGTTATCACATTCATAGTCAGCATAGACATAACCTTTTTCCAAGTCAAACTCCCTTCTTTTTTTCAAAGAGATCTCCATAAACATTTATGTATTTTTTTTCAAAAAAAGTTTCAAGTTCTGCATCAACTATTTCAGTATAGCCAAATGTTATTTTTAATTTTTTTCCATTTTTTTCTTTCAAGAAACATTTCACGGTTTTTTTATAAGAAAAAAATCTGGAGCTGAATTTTGCGATTTCAAAAAGTTTTTTTGTTCAGATAAGGTATTTTGGGATCGTCTCCAATTTCATAATCTTCATTTGAAACAACGGAAATTTCCTGAACATTTTCTTTTTTTCAAGTTCCTTTTTTTATTTCATTTTCAAATTCTTCAAGGCTGGAAAAAAAGTTTTTTTCATTTTCTCCGTTCTTTAATTTTACATTTATTTCGCTTAATATTTTTTTACTTCTGTTTTCTGAAATTTCATAATTTTTCTCCTTTTTAATGTTTTTTTAAATTTTGTTTCCTGCAACTTCATTATTTCCTGAAAAATCTTCCTTTCGCCACGCTCTGTAAACTGGCTTCTTATAGTAAGTGTCTCCGAAATCCTTTTTCATCAACATTTTCTTTTTGCTATTTCATAGTAGCTCTTTTTCCAAGTTTCCTTCATTGTCTGTATATCTAAAAAGTTTCCATAGCTGATTAGAACTTGGGTTTCCTGCTGTTATTTTTCCCATCAGGGCTTTTTATTTTCTTTTTGTAAGCACGTAGGCTTCTAATATTATTCTCATTTTTTTGATCTCCTTTATGTTTTTTTATTTTATCATATCATAAAAATTATATTTTTGTCAAGTATAAATTAACTTTTTTTATAATTACCACCACTGTATTTTCGGGAACTCACATAGAATCCTCCTTGTATAATTTTTTTGACTTTTCTTTATGAAACAGTTCTGCCATTTCTTTGGCAAGTTTTTTTCTTTTTCATTTGAACTGCATTTTCTTGAATTCATTTCAAAAAAGCTTCCCATCGTCTTTTTTTAGCATAACTGCAACTGCCCGTTCAACAGAAAAAAATTGGATCAACAAGGCAATAAATTTCGCCATTGACAATTGTAAGATTAAATTCCTTGTTTCCAAAACGTATTACTCCATTTTCAACAGATTTAGTTCTGAATTCTTTTTTTCTGTTTCCTTTTCAATTTCATCCAATAATATTTTTTTATTCCTTTGTTCATAAAAACTTCCTCCTTTTTTTAATTGAACCATTCTTTTTTTCAATATTTCAATCCGTTTATCTATTTCATCTGAAAAAAACCAATTCTTCTGTCATATTCGATTTTTTTAATTTTTTTATTGTTTCATTAAGAAGACTGCTTGAATAAGTGCAGTTTTGCTTTTTTTCAAGAAATGACATAAGTTCTGACAAAAGACTTTTTTTCTTTCATTGGAAGCCATATTATCAAGAAAAATTCATTTCATTGAAGTCTGAAATCAAGTTTTAATTTTTCCAAATGAAAGATTAACTTTCCCATTTTCAGAAATCAAAAATTCTTTTATCCGCTTCAAATATTTTTCAAAAGTTTAGGTTTAATGTTTTTCCTTAACAAGATTTCTTTTTCACTGGTTTTTTTCAATGAACTTGTTAAGATGAATGGCTGTATATTCGGAATTTTCTTCAATTTTAAAAGGCTTCATTGAAATGAAGAAATATTTTTTTCATCTGTTTTTTTTGTCAGTTTGAACTATAGAAAATCTTTTTCTCAATCTTTTTCAGTTTTAAGAATATAGTTTAAATTTTTCGGAAACAATTTGGAAATATTTTTTTCAAAATCCATGTTGTCTTCAAGAATCTTTTTGAAGTTCAGTATCTTCATTTCGTCTTCCACATATTCTTTTTCCAGTTCTAAAGAACAAACTGTCCTTGTAATAAATTTTCAGCTCCCCGTTTTTTTCGTTCAAATGAATACAAATCATTTTTATAGGAAAAAAATTCGGAGCATAAGTTGAAAGAAGAAAGAACTTTGGATTTATCTTTATGCCTGCAATAATGACATTGATTTCTTCAAGATTTCCAAACTTCACTTTCCAGAAGAATTCTTTCCACGAATTTTTTTCCTGCTTTTCTTGACTTGAATAAGTTGATGAATAGTTTTGATTTTCTTCCGTACTTGATTTTTTTAATGTGGCTACCATTTTAAAAATTTGGCTGTTCTAGTATTATTTTTTTCATATTTATTTTCCTTCCTGTTTTTTTATTGATTATAATTTTTAAAAAGATAAAAATTAAACTTCCTTTTTCAGGCTATCGAACCATCTTCTGTATGTTATGAGTGAACGATCGTTTATATGTTCATATTTTTTTCGGCATAACGGAAAAATATTATACAAAGCAGACACAATTTCATAAGGATTCATAATTCCTTCGTCTTTTTTTCCAGTTTTTCTGAAAAAAATCAATGATATGCTTTTTCGCTTTTATCCGTTTTGAAAACCAAGTTTTTCTTTTTCTTTCCCTGTTTCATACCAAATATTTTCCTTGTCAACGAAGATTTCATATTCACTTTCTTTCGGATAATATTTGACATAATTTTTTTATCAATTGAATATTTGATGCATCCTTGCATTCCGTTATAATACGGATCTAAAAAATTCTCTTACAACATCATTGAACGGAGAATACATTTCAGTACGCCGTCAACAAACTGGAACTCAGTTAAAACCTTTTTTTATCTTCAATCGTTTCAATTTTTGCAGTAAATCCTCTGTTTATTATTAAAGTAAAGTCCTGTTCATTATATCTGTTAGTTCTGCTGACAAAGAAGAACTGCTCGCTGCAGTCGTCAAAAACTTTTTTTATGTCAATTGAATAGTCTGCTTCGTTTCTGACGGCAAGAGCAAATAATTTTAATACAACTGCAAGCATATCTGCCCTTTCCCTTTCTTCCTCATAGTCGTATTTATAAAAAAACTTTCGAAAGTAGTTAATTTTTTTCAAAAAAATTATTAACCTTGAACTTTGTTTTCGTATAATCCTCCAAACTTTTTACAGTTATTAAACTGCCTTTTTTTGTAAAGACGATTTCTTCATTTTCATAGCTGAAATTTCGGGCAAGGCTTGCAGTGCAATAAGCCTGAAATCTTTCTTTAAAATTTCTTTTCTATGCGATTTGATTTCAACTTTTTCAATATTATCTTTTTTTCCATTTCTTTAAGAATGAATTTTTTTCCATTTCCTTGTCCGTTGTAAAATCAGGCGTTTTCCCATCTTTTAGAATTACATCGAATTCTGTCAATATTTTTTTGTTTCTGTTCTTAAAAAAAGCTCATTTTTCTTTTTCCTTTCTAAAAAAATATTTTTTTATTTATAAAAATTCTTCCAGTTTCTTTTTCAAAAATCTTTCAATACTTGAGGTTTCGCATTTTCCCTTTTTCCTTGCTTCTTCTTCACGTTCTTTTGCTTTTTCTTTCCTGTTCCTGAATTTTTCAGGATAAAAGTCTGGAAGTTTTCCTTCGATTTTTTTCTCAAGGCAGTGAAAAGTTTCAAAAAGAATGTCATGGACAAAAGCATTCATAAAGTTTTTTTCATAATCCTTAAAACTTTTTTTAAGCATTTCTTTCTGTTCTGCTTCATCTTTAATTCTGCTTGAAATTCCACTGAACATCCATTTTGAAGGATTCATCGTAAAAAAAGAATTCATCGTTCCTATAAACCTTAATTTTTTTCCGTTCTTATAAAAAAATAAAGTCTTTAATTTCGCCTTCTTTTTAAAAACCATTTTTTTCCTTTGTATGGAAAGAATCTGAACTTTGCCATTTTTCATTTGTAAATCAAAAACTTGTTTCGAAAAATCCTGTCGGGTTCCCTTTAAATATTCAAACTTTTTCCTTTTTTTCATTAAATGTCGCAAATTGGAGAACTTTTTGTAAAAAAACCATTAACATAATCCTCAACTTTCTGGTATTCCCCTTCAATCGTTCCTGTCGGGCTGAAATAGTACATTTTTCTTTCACTCAAAGTTTCAATATAATTTTCTCCTGTCTTAAAATGAACAGGTTTGGAACTATATGCACTTTCTTTCAGTTCATAAAAAAATTCTTTTGAAAATTTTTTTGGCATATTCCAGTTTTTTTCCTTTGAAAGAATTTTTGAGCCTTTCTGAATTTGGAAAATCAAAGAAAAAGCGGCGATATTTCTTTTTCCGTTTATTGCTATTTCTAATGTTTTGTGGTTCATATAAATTTCGGATTTTGAATTCTTGTAGCAGATTAATCCTGTTTTTTTTGAAAAGTTCAAGGTAACTTCTTTCGATTTTTTTCGCTTTCAGTTTCTATTCTGAGGCTGTAGAAATCTCTTTCTTCAAATTCATCTAAAACTTTTTTTAAATTCCTCAAAAACTCGAAAGTTTTTTTCTCCCCTTCGAACGCCAAGGCTCAATATAAACTTCCAGCCTCATTTTTTTCGTTTCCTTTTTCGTAAATATAAACATTCATTTTTAATTTTTCCTCCTTTTCATCATCAAGTTTATTAAAGAAATGATTTTCACTTTCATTCATAAATTTATCAAATTCTTTAACTCCTTCTTTTTAATGCTTTGATATTGCTGTCATCAATGTATATAAAATGTTCCGTTTCACAATCCGAAATTAAAAAATCAATATTTTCTTCTGATGCCGAAAAGCAGTCAGCAATTCTTTTGGCTTCCCTTATGAGAAATTCTGAAATATTCTGCTTTCTGAATGTGTTTTTTTTATTACAAGTTTAAAGTCAAGCATTGTACCTTTTTACAAAAAAACTTTTGAAATTTCAGCATATTCGAAACGGCGATTTTCAACTTTTTCAATATTTTTTTCAGCAGCTTCCATTGCCTTTTCAATATTGATCACTTTGCCATAAATTTCAATTTTCTTGATTGCTGAAGCATCGTCAATGTTTTCAATCTTTATATAGTTATTTTTCAACGGTTATTTCAAAATTTCCGTATCGTAAAAAGTTATTTTCGACTATCTTTTTCATATTTTCCCTTCCTTTCTAAAAATTTTTATAATTTATTATATCACAATATTATATTTTTTTGTCAATATAAAAATAGTTTAAAAACTTATTGGTTTTCATTTCCCTCACTAATTATTGAAAAAAAGAGAAAAAAATTATACAAAAAAATTCCTTGATAATTTATAAAAAAATTATGATATTATTTTTTTATAGATGCGGAAAGTTGAAAAAGTTTGATTGCCTAAAGAAAGAAAAAAATACAGATGTAATAGTACATTTTGTAATTTAAAAAAAGAATATATGAAAGCAAGGCAGTTGAAGATAAATTAGAAAAAGGCTTTTTCGATATATAACAAAATAAAAAAATAAAAAAACTCCCTGAAAAAAGGAGTTTTTTTATTAAAGAAAAAAATTTTTTTCAGTTATATCAAAAAAATATCTTTTGCCATTTTCTAAAAACAATATTTTTTTCCTTGAAAAATTGAAAATGTAAATGCTATAATATATAAGAACTAAAAATGAATTTTTTTAGATAAAAAGAAAGGAAAAAAATATGTTTAAAAAAATCAAAGAATTTTTTTCAAGGAAAGAAAAAAATAGAAAAAGCCTTTTCAATTCCCCGGCATTTTTTTAAAAAAGATACGCCAATAGAGAAAAAAATGCCAAACGAGGAAGGAGTTTGCCTTGGAACCATAAAAAAAGGAAAAAAATAAACCTGATTTTGAAATTGTTGACAAAAAGCAGAAATATTCCAATAGCGTTTATCGGCAGACACAAAAAAATCTTGATGAAAGAAATGAATACATCGTTCCTACCTTGCTTAAAAACTTGGAAAGGGACAGCAGTAGTTTTCGATGTTTCTGACAGGATTGAAAAATCTGACTGCAGGAACAAGAAAAAGAATATTTAAAAACAAAGTTTTAAAATTTGATCCAAGAAAGGAAGATACGGAAAAAAATATAATTTCCTGTCAGAAGTCAGAATACTGACCGAAAAATGAAAAAAAGATGATGTAAGGGATATTTCAGATGCTTTTTTTCAGAAAGTTACAGCATTTTTGGCAAGATAAAGCCTGAAACATCGAAGGAAGAAATTTCTGACTTTATCTATTCGGTTATCTTTTATAATCTTTATAAAAAGTTTTTTTAACTGATCCGCAAATAGCAGATGAAAAAAATGATATACTTTAAAAAAACAATAATTTTTTTCTGAAAAACAAGGTTGCTGAATTTAGTAAAGCGGTTTATGTTTCGAACGTTTCTATGAAAGAAATTTATAATTTTATAAAAGGAACTTGACGGCAAAGAAAAACCTAAATGAATTTTTTTGAAAACATTGCGATTGAAAAATATTATTGAAAAAAATACGGAAAAGATGAAAACATCAAGAATATTGTGAAAGAATGGAAAGAAAAAAATCTAAAAAAAGAATTAAGATACGTTGGGTTTCCATATACATTAAAAATTCTGGATCTATTCAGGAATGAAAAAAAGACGAACTTAAAACAATAATAAGCGAAACTTTAAAAATGCCTTGAAATCTTTGAAAAGGAAAAGTTTATTCAAAAAAATACTGCAAGAAGCAGTTTTAGAATTAATGAAATTATAAACAGCAATGAACCTGTTACATTATATTTTTAAAAACAAATCCAGTTGATATTGTAAAAGGTGGGATCTCTCTTTAAAAATATTTGTAAAAGCAGTTTGTAAGAAAAAGCGGAAGAAAAATCAGGAAAAGAATTTGCAAGGAACTTCCCGAAATCTGGAAACCTGAAAACAAAAAAATACAATATTCTCCTTATCTTTAATGAATTTCTTTCATTTGGAAAAATTCGAAGGCATTGAAGAATTTATTAAAAAAAGCAAAGGATTCTGAAATAAAAAAACTTTTTTTCAGTTTTTATGCTGATCCTGAAGAAAAAAATTTATGAAAAAAAGGTTTCCTTGAAAAATAATTTTGCCTGCCGAATAACTGACTATAATCCAGAAATAAAGGAAAAAGGAAATGAAAAAGAAATTTTTTTGACAATGGCGAAAAAGTTTTTTTCTTGACGGTCAAGGAAGCAGAACTATTTTCCCAGATGAAAAAAATGAGATTTCTGTCCCGCTCTGTACTTGAAAAAAATACTGGCTGGAACACTATAAAAACTGAAAGAAGTTTTAATTGAAGAAAAATGAGGAACTGAAGAAACTTTCGGAAATTTCAGAATAAAAAAATTTAAAAAAACTTGAAAAATAATATTGAAAAAAATAATTATTGACAAAAAAATATAATATTGTGCTATAATATTTTTTTGAAGTTAAGGGATAGATCTTAACAAAAACCATTATAAAATAAAGGAGAAATTATTATGAAAAATCGAAGCAAAACATTTTAACAAGATTTAAAGGGGAAATCAACGGAATTGAAATTTTTTTAACGAAAAACTCTTATAACATTATCTTAAATATCCTTGAAGCAATTTCAAAAAAAATTTAAAGATGTTGAACTTAACAATGAATTTATTCAAGATTTAGAAAATGAAATTGAAAAATTATTCTGATGCGGAAGAACTTGAAAAACGATCTTTTGGATTCAATTTATATGGCAAAAAGAATTTTTCAAAATTGGAATTCATTGTTTCTTTTTGAAGAATATGAAAAAAATCAACAATAAAAATTAAATCAGGCGCTTATTTAAAATAAAGTTGAAGGAACTTTTATTAAGTTCCTTTTTAATTTTCAAAAGATTTTTTTCTGTTGAAACTTATAAGAAAAAAATGTTAAAAATTAAATAAAAAAATTTAAGAAAGGATTTAAGGATGTTAGGATCGATAATTGGAGATATAGCCGGAAGCACATTTGAGTTTGACAACTATAGAAAAAAGGATTTTGAAATATTTGCACAAGGAAGCTGCCCTACTGACGACACTCTTATGACTGTTGCGGTTGCAAATGCCATTATGAAAACCGAAAAGGAAGTTCCAAGGTTTCTTGTAGGCAAGGCGCTTGATGATGAATTTTACAAGAAGCTTGAAAAAAATGCACGTGATGAAATGGTTTCGATTGGAAAAAGATTTTGTTTATGCGGAATTCGGGCCTATGTTCAACGAATGGATCTGGAGCAAGCAGCATCAACCGTATGAAAGCTGGGGAGATGGAGCGGCAATGCGTATATCCCCTGTCGGCTTCTGCGCAAGGAATTTTGAGGAAGCAAGCGAAATGTCAAGAGTTATAACAGGGATTTCCCACAACCACCCTGAAGCATTTAAAGGGGCAGAATGTGTGGCACACTGTATTATGATGCTGAAAAAAATAAGACGGCAGATCAGAAGGAACTGAAAGAAATCGTGCAGAAAAAATGGTACAAAGACATTTTAACTGTCGAACATATAAGAAAAACAGTAGGATTTGACGCTTCCTGTCAATACGTGGTTCCGCAGGCAATTTCCTGCTTTCTTGAAAGCAAAGATTTTGAAGATGCGATAAGGACTGCAGTTTCAAGTGGCGGTGATTCAGATACCGTTGCGGACATAGCGGGAGCATTGTACTGAGTACTGCTGGGGAATTCCTGAAAAAAATTTAAAGTTTTGACAGAAAAAAAGAACGATGAGACTTCTTATGTCATTTATTAATGACGTAAACAAGGAATGGGAAAAGTTTGTAAACGATATTAAGCCACTGAAAAGAAAAAAGAAATGGCTATTTTTTTAGAAAGGAAAAAATATGAAAAAAAAGAAAACATCATTAGTTATAGGAACATCGGCAATTGTTCTGATTGTGTTAGTTTCACTTTTCAGAGGAATGCACAAGGCAGTAAAGAAAAAGCAATGAAAAGAAAAAAAGCAGAGCATAGTTAAGCGTGAATGGGAATTTAACGGATATTCAGGCTACTGGGTTGAAAAAAATGAATGAAATTGTTTTTATCTGAAAGCGGAGATGAACTAAAAAAATTTTTAGGCGAAAAACTTCAAAAATAAGGGAACGCGATTATGCACGAAAAAAAGAGAATGATATTTTTTTGTTGAGGAATATTATGGAAAAAGCTGAAACGGAGCAGAACGGCAATAAGATTGAAGCAAAAAAATAAATAAAAGCGACTATTATAACTTGAAAGACAAGAAAGATAAAAAAATAATGAGGATTCCTTGACAATAAATTTAAAAAAAGAAAACAGGGTCTGCGAAATTGCTTTTTGATTTTAAAAAAATAAAAAAATATTATCTCTTATGCTGAAAAAAAGAACTGCAAGGCGATAAAAAAATAAAAAAAGGAAATAATTTAAATTTATGAAACAGGGCGAAATTCTTGAAAAATAAAAGAAAAAAATGAGTTCAAAGGAAATGGAAAATGAACTTCAAAAAGTTCCTTGAAACAAAGGATAATGTACGTGGAAAAATTTCTGAAATAAGAAATATTGGCTGTTATTATTCTTGCTGCTTTAAAGAACAGGCAGATTATGATCTGCCAAACTTAAAAAAAGCAAAAACAATTTATATTTTTTTGAAATAACAGATTAAAAAAACAATAAAATTATTTTTTTCTTTTGATGGGAGGCACAGGGCATCCCTTTTCATTTGAAAAAGAAGAAAGGTAAAAAAATGCTCTAATATAATAAATTGACTGCACTAAGTGAGGTAGGAAGGCTTTTGCATAACTACTGTATTATATAAAATATTTTTTGAAATATATAAAATAATTTTACTGTCCTGCCTGAGCCGCAATCTGATCGAAACGACGAAAGCAGAAAATGACCGGAAAGAATTGTGGGCAATTTTTTTGCATTTAGAAGCATTCATCTGAAAGAAATAAGGGGCAAGGCTCATATAAGTCGATATAAAGCTTCTGACAGGCTTTAAAGAGTGTGGGCAAGGTTTTTATGCCTTTAATCATTTCAATGCCTTATATGAGCCTGCAAATGGCTTGTATAGGTTTATAAAAAATTGGGGCAAAGGAATATCAGGAAATTGACCAGAAACTTAAAATAAAACATTGAAAGGGAAAGGATAAAAAAAGGACAGAACAAGGAAAAAGAGAGGAAGCAAGGAAAAAGAAAAATAAAGGAAGGAACAAAGCATAAAGGAAAAATAAGGAATAGGCAGAAAGAAACTTATAGGATTTAAGGGAATTCAAGTTTCTGACGGTTTTGGAAAAAGCAGGAAAAAAATGAAATCAGGTTTCTGAAATAAAAAAAGAAACCATTAAATTCCGGGATCTAAAAATGAGATTGACATTTTTTTATAGCACTGTAATATAACATCAGCGGAACCTGGTAAAAGTTTCAGTAAAATTCATCTGAAAAAAATACAAAAAAACAGGACAGAAAAATATACAGTAAAATGTTTCATATAGGATCATAAACTTGATTCATATATAACAGTAAAAACAAATATATTATTCAATAAAAATTATTAATATATAAATTTAATTTTAAATATATGATATAAACAATCATTTGAAAAAAATAAAAAAAGTTTTATAATATTGAATAAATTTTCTGAAATAAAAAAATAATCAAGTTATTAATTACTGTATTTATTTTAATGACTTAAATATTCTAAAAAAATATTTTTATATAATACATTCATTTTATAAAAATAGTATTTAAAAATTAATTCTTTATTATTCAAATAAATTATTAATAAATAAAGCATAAAAAAATTATATCATATTAAATCAATAAATTTATTTTTTTCAGAACATTTTTACCTTTTTTTCTTTTTTTCAAATGAAAAAGGGTGACTTTAGTCACCCGTCAAAAAGAAAAAAATAAATTGATCATTTTAAGGATTCAAAAAAATTTTTCATATCACGATCATCCATTCAAAAAAATTAAAAAAATAAAAAAATGTACCAAAAAGATTCTAAAAAAATTAAAATTTAATTAAAAAAAATTTTTTTTTCAAAAAAATAATAATAATTAAAAAAAGGGTGGCAGGGCGGGTATGCCATGATTATTATATGATTATATATATGATTAGAGTCTTCGCTTCTGATCATGCGACAACGGACAAATTTATTTGGACGCGTTTGGAGCATGAGGCCAGAGTGAGCGCGGGCGAACATAGGCGGACAGAAGGAAGACAGAAATGATTATATTATTGATTAATCACTTTACTGTACTTGCTTGAAAGTGAGGTTAAATGTTCTGATGTTTTCTGTATTTTATTGAACGAATGTGCTGTACTGCCTTGCCTGTCTTCTTCTGTAATAAAGAATTCTTTGCCTGATTTTAGACAGTAAAAGCTTGGGAAGGCGTTAAAGCTGATTGCGGGTTCATATAGAGCGTTAAAATGATTAAAGATAGAAAACCCTGCCCTGTATCTCTTGATGGCTGTTACAAGGCTCCTATGGGCTAATATGAGACTTCTGCCTTATCGCTTTCGGATAAATGCTTCCTGATGCTATGAAATTGTCAGAAAGTTCTTTGAAGCAATTTCCTTTTTTCTTATTAAGTCATTTTGCCGCTTTAATATACGATGAATCGAAGAATAAGGACTTGCTTACTGGCTGAAATACTTTTACATACTGACTGGATATTCTTACGTACCAGATAAACATTTTAACATACTGACAGGAAATTGTTACGTACTCCTGAAATATTTTAACATACTTCCCATAAACAGAGGCTCCCGCACATTTTTCTGTTTTCCTTCCTCAATCACTTGACTGCTAAAAAGTGCGATGAAATGGGGGTTTAATAGTTACTTACTGACTGAAATACTTTTACATACTCCTGAAATAAAGTTACATACCAGATAAATATTTTAACATACCGACAGAATATTCTTACGTACCAGAGGGTATATTGTTACATACTATTGATAAATAAAGGGGTTCAGGCAATTTCCTGTTTTTCCTTGTTCATTCACCTGATTGTCTTGAAATGTGATAAAATAGGGGTTCAATAGTTACAGACCAATGAAAATACTTTTTTACATACTCCTGAAATATTTTTTTACGTACTATTTCAATATTGTTACATACCGGAAAAATTATTTTCCCTTACTTTTTTTGTGATGTCTTGAAACTGCCTAAAAAAATAAGACTTCAGAGCTTTTTAAAAAAACATTCCCTTAGAAAACTTTGAATGAGTTTTTTTGAATATTAATTTCAACAAAATCCTTTAAAAAAATAACAAATTTTTAAACTTTTTTTATACTTTTTGCATACTGGATTTTTATACTTTTTACATACTGCTTTTTTTAATTTTTGCTTTTAATATTCTAACCATTCTCTAAGAAAGTCTTGTTTTTTTATTTTTGTGTATATGTATATACAAATTTATAAATATGAAATAATAAAAAAACGACTTTAATAAAATTTTTGTTATATTAAAAAAATCATTTTTTTGTCAAACTTTTTAAAAAAATTGCTGAACACGTTTTATATTTTTTTTATGCCTATAAAATAAAAAGCAAACAAAAAAACCTCCTTTAAAGAAGGTTTTCAATAGTTCTTAAGTTAATATTTTAATGTCTGGATTTACGACCGCTTTGGTCTATGATATGAACTTGAACTTCCTGACGAAGAACCGCCACTGCTTCTTCTGCTTGAAGGTGCCTTATAGGCTTCCAGATGAGGAACTGCTTGATGAAGAACTACCTGAACTATGTCTGCTTGATGGTGCTTTATAACTACGGCTGGAACCGCTTGATGAAGAGTCGCTTGAAGATGAGCTTGAACTTGAGTAGTCGTCATCATCATCATTATCATAAAATCCGCTTCTGTTATTATTATAACTATTATAATTATTGTAATCATTATACTGGTTATAATGTCTTCTTCTTCTATAATATTCATCATCTTCTTTTTCCCGCCTTTATTCTGTCATTCAAGGAAGTTATTTCCGAACATATTGTAAGAAGCATTTCGGAATTTGAATCATAATATTTTTTTCGGAAAAAGTATGCAAGTTTCAAGGAATTAGGAAAAATCAATATTATAAATCATATATCCCAAGTTATCGCGATCCATGTCAGGAAAAATCAATTTTGAGACTTTTTCACATAAGAGTTTCCTGTTTTTCTTGATGCTTTTCAATGCCTTTTCCTTAACTTCCTTAAACATTTCGGCATAATTTGTAAATTCTTTTTTAGCAAATGCCTTGTATCTTTTGACAAGTTCGGCTTTCGATTCATAATAAAGAAAAAGTATCTGATTTGCTTATATATTCATAGAACGCTTTTAATGTTTCGCCTATGTTTTTGTATGCTTCCTTTTCTTCTTTCTTTAAAAGGATTCTGTTGTAGAAATCGTAATCAAGCAGGATTTGCCTGTAATTTTTCACATATTCTTCCATTTCTTTTTCTGCCTGCTTTTCCTTTTGGGCATATTCAGTACCCGCTTTTTTTCTGCATTGTCTTTTTTCAAGGCCGTCATAATATTGTAGACCCTCTGTTTGTCCCCTTCACATTTTACAGTGCTTTCTGTTCCGAAATATCTGCTTTTTGCCGTCATCAGATCAGGATTGTCAAGGGCGGTTTGGATATATTTGAGCTTTATTTTTCAGTTCACTTGCCTTGGAAAGTTCGCTTTCACATTGCCTCATTACTTCGCTTGAGCTTTCTTTTACTACGTTCCCCTTGTCGTCAAAGCGCTTCAGCGAGGAAACAAGCATAGCAAAAGCTTTTGACAGGATTATCATTAATTTTTTTCTTCATAATAATTTTTTTAGAATTGCTGGAAACAGCTTTTTCTAATTTCCTTTCTTTTTAGTTTTATTTTCTTTTAAATTTATAATATCAAATTATCCAAAAAAAGTAAAGAAAAAAATAAAAAGGCAGTTTTGAAATGCCTTTTCCTTACCATTTGTCGTCTTCTTCATCGCTTTCATTTTCATCATCATCATCAAATTCAGAGAATTCGCTTAGAATTGTAGAGGTATCTTCGAAAAATGTTTTCTTCCTTTTTCTTTTTTTCATAACGTTTTTTCCTTTCTTATTTCTAAAAAAATTTCAATCCTTTTTCAGGCATAAGAGCCGTCAGGCCCTTTATAATATTTATTATTTCTTCTGCAACTTCGCTTTCAAACATTTCAGAAGTTTCAATCTCATTTCTTCTAATAAGATAAAGAACTGCTTCCGAAACAAAAAAACCTTTAAAAAGCGTCTTTATGCTTTCGTTCCCATCTTCGCATTCAATATCCTGAATATCAAAGCAGCTTCCGTTCTCATCTGCAAGATATATAGTTTCGAAAAACAAGTTTCATAAGTTCCTTTGAGCTTTATATTTTTTTGCTTTTTCACAAGCAATTTTATCAAAAGGATTGCTTTCAGACCAGTCATTTACCAAGTCTCTATCGTTTCCGTACTGTTCGTTCCATTTTTTTGTTCTATAATTTCTTCAAACGCTGGAAGCCAGTTTTTTTAAGTTCTTCTTTTTAAATTCGTTTTCATTTTCTTCTCCTTTATATCTTTTTATTATATTATAATTATATCATAATATCATTAAATTGTCAACATTTTTTTATTTTATAATTATATATTCCAATAATCAAGGGATAAGTTAAAGTTAGCAATATCTCTTCAATCTTTTTTTAAGAATAACTTGCTTTAAATACAGCAAATCTTAATATTTATGATACTTTGTAGCCATCTCTTGTTAAATGGATTATATAAATTTTATAATTATTCGAATGTTGCTTATTAATTGGCAATATTATTTTTTTAAGATGAATAAATTTTTTTATTATAAAAAAACCTAAATCAATAGCAAGAATTTTATTTTTGCTATTTTTTTATTGATATAAAAAAACAAATATCGGGATTATATTTGTATATACAAATATTTTTTTAAGCAAAAATTAAAAAAAGAGAAAAAAATTCCCTTTGCGATTCTTTTTCATTATTTTTCAGTTGAAAAGCAAAAGCCCCTCTCAAGGGACTTTCAAAAAAATATAGAAGTAAAATTATGAAAAAAACAAAAAAATCTATTAAAAGAATTGTTTTTACATTTTAATTTTATCATAAAATTTAAAAATTTGTCAAGCATTTTTTTGAATGTTTTTTTGTTTCAAATGAAAAAAATCTGCTCCCCGAAAAAAACAGATTTTATTTCTTATTTTAAATATGCACCAATCATCCACAATTTATTTTCATAGTCCTTGATATAATTGTCCATCTGGGCAGAAGTTCCATAATCGCTTTCCTTTTCTGCTTGAACCTTTATTTCTTTAACAAGATCAAGCATTTTTTTCAAAAATCGTTTTTGTCTTTGCCTCAAGGGATTTCTTTGCTGGAATTTCTTTTTGCTTCGGCTTCTGCAAGAAATGAATTTTTAAGATAGTCTGTCATTGATGCAAGAGGTTTTCCGTTAATTGCCAAGATTCTTTTCGGCGACATCATCAATCTGTACGCTTATATCATTATAAAAATTCCTCAAAGCTTTTTTTATGAATTACAAAAAAATCTTTTCCTGTAATGTACCAATGATATGTTTGAAGGTTTCTGAAAAAGCAAATTCAGGTTTGCCAAATAATAGTTTAATTTTTTTCAATTGTTTTCATATTTTTTTCTCCTTTTAAGTTTTTTTACAATTTTGTAATAATTACAATTTTATTTTTAGCAGATAAAAAAATAATTGTCAAGGCTTTTTTTAAAAATAAAAAAAGTACTTTTTGAGCCTTTTAATTTTTATTTCTTTATTAAATAATCGCCATTCTTTATTTTTTTCTGTTGAAATCCTCAAAATGATAGTCGCTACCATAAATTTCGATTTTAACGTCCTCAAATTTTTTTCTGCTTTTTTTTAATGCAGTTTTCAATTTCCTTTCCTATCTCCGCCATTTCAATTTCCCCGCTGTTGTTCCATTGCTCCATAATTCCATAAGCCAGATCTTCCGTAAATTCTTTTTGTAACTTCTGCATCATCGAATTTTTTTCAGCAAAAGCGGTCAAGCACGTTCCCAGTTTCCCAGCACGTAGGTTCAGTGTGTTATTTTTTTATTCCGTTAATTTCTCCGATAAAGTTTTTGGATAATTTTTTTGTTCGTTTTTTTCATAATTTTTTTCTCCTTTGTTTTTTTATTGTTTTTTTGTTAAGGACTTTGTCTTCCTTCCCTCATCTTCAATAATATTATAACATAGTATTATAATTTTGTCAATCCTTTTTGTTTTTAAAGTTTTTGAAATAAACTACAAAAAGGTTATTGAACTTTGATTGCAGAAGCGATGTTACAAACATCTGTCTTTTTAACAAATTAAAAAAATCCATTTGAAAATTGTTCTTTTCAGTATTCGCTATCGCTCTTACCTCACTAAGAGTGCAGTAGTCATACGCTTTCCTACCTCACGCATAGCGTCACGGTTGAAAAAAAGTTAAGAAAAAAATAAAACTGTCCGATATATTTTTAAAAATTTAATTCATTTTTAGGACAAATATAAACAAATTTTTTTAAAAATAAGATTTTTTTGATATTTTTTTAGTTTTTAATATAAAAAAAGAGCCGTAAAGGCCTTTTAAAATTTTAATTTTTTTATTCTTTAACTTTTTCCTTAATTTTTTTAAATACTGCTTGTAAAGCTTTGTCTTAAAGTTTAAAAATGTTTTTAATTTCCAAATAAGTTTCTTCCATTTCTTGATAAAGTTTAATTGTTTTGTTTAAGTCATCGCTTCCGAATGAGTTTCTTTTTTTATGTTTTCGTTTCTATTTAAAAACTGAAAAAAACTGTAATAATATTTTTTTCATATTTATTTGAAATGTAATATCCAATTTGAATAATATAGTCCCTCAAATTTCATATATGCCATCTGCTTTTTCAGTATCGAAGAAAAATATATTCATAGCCACTGATTTTCTTGAAAAATACTTTCTTTTTTTAGGAGGTATATAAAGAAATCCTTTCCTTTCAGTATTTCCTTTTCATTTTTTTCAAAAATTTCTTCAAAAAGTGATGTCGAAATCCCAATTTTTTTCCCTCTAAGATACTTTCCTGCAACCAGTTCCAAATTTTTCATCGAGCCTTACTTTTTGAGAAAAATCTAAAAATCCACAAGTTATAGCATTTCAAGGATTTTAACAAATATTTTTTTCATTTTCCTTATATTTTTCCAATTTCAAAGGTATCTTTTACATAATCCCTGAAACCTCTGATATGTTCTAAAAAAATCAAAAATCATTGCATTGTTGTTCAAAAATCAAAGTTCACTGTTTCGTTCTCAACATACATGCTCCATCCATCATCGCCATCATACCAATGTCCTGTTTCAAGTCCTTCATAATATAAGTTCATAATAATTTCCTCCTTTAATTTTTTTATTTTTTTTATTAAGAGTTTCGTTTCTTTTTTTCCTTATCTGCAAAAATATTATAGCATAATATTATTGGATTGTCAACTATTTTAAAAAGTTTTTTTGGTTGAATTATTTCTGCTAAAAAAATTAAATCAGTCATTTATTATCATCTTGTTAATAAGTATCAATTTTTCTTTTTTTCATTTGAAAAAAATAAAAATTAGGCAAAGGTTTTTCTTTTTTTACCTAAAATTTTTAAATAAAAAAAGAGCCATAAAGCCCTTTTTCATATTCCTTTTTTATTAGCAGTGCTCTTCAACTTTTACTATCCACTGGAGATTAAATTTCTTCTGCTTTTTTGCCTCTTTTTTTATTTCGTTTTCAATTTTCCCCTTGATTTCCTCAATATCTCTTGAAAACTTGTTTTTTCTTTCAATTACTGTCTTTGAAAGAAGATCCTCAAGGCATAGAGGGCAGTAATGCGACTCCTCGTCGCACCGTGTCAAGTATTCGATGCTTAGCGACGACTTGCATTTAGGGGCAAGTTACGGTCTTTGATTTCCTTTTGCTTAAAAGATTTTTCTGCTTGTAGGCTTTTCTCTGTTCTGTCAGGATCTCAATTTTTTCCTTTAGCTTCTTTATTTTCGGATTCATGACATCTTCGTCATAGCGCATATATAGCACGGCGAAATCTTTATAGTTCCTTCAAACATTTCAAGCCATTCCCTTGCCTCTTTATAGTCCTCAAAAAAACAGTATCAGGCTTAAAGCGTGAGGTTTCCGTGATAGCATCTGCCATCGCTCTCGTATCTTGCCCATTCCTCACATCTTCCTTTATCATTTCCTTGTCTTTTTTTAATATCTCCAGTTTTTTTGGATATTCGAAATATTCGATTAAATGTCCCATTATAGCACTTCCTTTTCTCTTTCTTGTTTTATTTAAGGTTCTTTATCGTTTCCCTTATTATATATATATTATAGCATAATATTATTAATTTGTCAAGGAAATTATTAGGAAATTGTTGATTAATGCAAAGCAGGAGTTTCTTACGGGAGGCAAAAAAATATGGAATTAAAAGCTTTTAAAAATACTGTCAACTTTTCCTTCGACAAATCTTTCCTCACTTTCATTTTTTTCATTTGAAAAAAAGTAGGATTAATATTGATTGAAACAGGAAAATAAATATGATTGTTTCATTTGAATGAAATAACTGATACGGAGTATAGGTCGATGAATTTTTTTAAATTCAGGACTGAAAAATGATGCCTCTTGAACGAACTAATGCAAGCACCAGTTATCGGAAATAAATTTGTATATACAAATATAATCCCATAACCAGTTTTATATATTGAAAAATCGCAGCTGAACGAAGAAGGAATATATTGAATGCCCCTTTTTGCTTTCCAATGAAGATCCTTGAGGAGAGGGAAAAATGGCTATGCGTTAAAAAAATTAAAAAGAAAAAAAGACCCGAGTGACTTTTAAAAGATTTAATGTTTTTCCAATAAATTTCGTTCATTTCCTTGAACTCTTGTGTTTCAGTGATTTTTCTGTTTAGCCAGTAGAAGTCTTCAAGAAACTGACCCAAAACTTTTTCTTCGTCCTCAACTTCGTTCTGCAAGTCATATAGCACATCATAAATATCAAGGCTGCATTCCGCCATCTCGAAAAACTTTCTTCGCACTTCTTACAAAGGTGTTGACTTCTTCCTTTTTTTCAACTTTTTCAAGTTTTTTTCTTCCAAATCTGTTTCTGTTAGAAGTCTGTTGAACCACATCATAAATATTTTTCGTTCTCGAATTCAGTTTCTCCAATAATCCCTTTGAATCTCTGTAAAATTTCAATTTTCATTATATTCTCCTTTGATTTTTAAATTTTATTGTTTTGTTAAGTTTTTTTCTTTCCTCATTTTCAATAGTATTATAGCACAAGCATATCGTTTTGTCAACAATTATTTTTTTGATTGTTTTCCCTTTTTCCTAAAAAAACTTCAATTATTTTATTTTTTTAAACACATTCCTTCTGTATTTTTTTCAAAAAGCCAAAAAGAATTAAAAAGACCCTTATTCATTTAGAAAAAGCAAGTTCTATAAAAAAACGGACAAGATTTTTTTCCTTTTTTTATTTTTTTAACACAAGGCTCTCATATAAAAAGTGAGGTAAGGAGGTTATGTTTGTATATACAAATATTTTTCACGGCAAATTTCATTCAAATGAAAAAAAGATCAATAATCAAAAAAATTCCTTGACTAACGTAAAGCAACAGGTTTAAAAATAAAAATTGTTTAATGGTACTTGCATTAGTTCGAACAAAAAGTCGGCATTTTTGAGTTTTTTTGAATAAAGCAATTTCACAAAATAATCCTTGACAAAAACAATATACTTATGTTATAATATATATATAATAAGGGAAACGATAAAGAACCTTAAATAAAAACAAGAGAAAAATTAAAAAAATAAAGGAGAAAAATGTTATGACACTTAAAGAGAAAAATTAAGGAATGGAACGAAAGCGAGAGGGATCTCAGTCGGTGCTTATCTCCCTTTGGAGAAAAAAAGCATTATATCGAAATAGGGGAAGATATTGTAATTTTAAAGGATTTTGATTTTGTTTTTTTCCCAGTTATGATGCCATGGTCAAGACAAAAAGTGAAGCCTTGCCCTGAACAGCCATTCGACAAGGGACAATCTTGCAACTGTTAAATCCGTTGCACTTACTTTTGGAACAGAAAACATAAGTTTTGAATTTGATTTCACTAACCTTATTCTCAAAATTATTATCAATAATTATGACGAGGAAGAAAGCGAATGTGTGCCACTGTATAACGATACTTCCTTCTGCTCCATCTTGGAAAGCCGCAATAAGTATGAGGAACTGCTAAAAAAATATAAGAAATGCAGGAAGAAGAATCTGCGATTACATCAACGCAGAAGACTTGAGAGAAATTTTTTTGAAGAATGAACGGAAGGGCACTTTTCGGCTCTTTTTTTGTTAAAAAAATTTAATTGAAAAGGAAAAAAACATTGTTTGAATTTCTTTTTCAGCTGAAAAGTGGAAGAAACTTTTTTTCCAATAATAACTTTAAAAAAATATTCTTGACTATTTTTCATCAACACAATAATTATGAAATAGTTGTTGACAAATTTATAATATTGTGCTATAATATATTTGAAGTTAAGGAAATGGAAAAAAAGAAGAATATAAAGGAGGAAAAAAATTATGAAAGAACAGATCAGAAAAACTTGATAAATTTTTTTAAATGGAAAGGCATCTGAACTTTTTTTAACGAATGCCTTGAAAAAGAAATCCGTGAAATCAAGAAAAAGGAATTTCTTTTTGATGATTTTGGGTAAATACATGATATGCATGATGAAGAGAATTTTTCTGATTTTTTTCAATTGAAAAATAGAAAAAGGCACTTGAAGAACAAGGATATAAAAAAACCCTGAACTTCTCAGAACATATCAAAACTTTCTCGACGATGAAATAAATCATATTTTTTTGCAGAGATGGAATTTGAAAATTATACAGAATTCCTATGGAAAGAACTAAGCAGTTCAAAAGATTTTTGTAAAAATATAGAATTAAAGAAAGAACTGTACTCGTGCTAAAAAAAGAGGAAGAAACAGCCGAAACTTTGCAAATAAAAAAATATAAGGAAGAATACGAATTTCCTTATTAAATTTAAAAATATGAAAAGATTTTTTTGAAAAAAATAACTAATCGTTCCTGTTTTTTTAAGCAGGAACATTTTTTTTGAAAAATAAAGTCTAAAATTATCTTTGGCTAATATCACATTAGGACAATAATTATAAATTATTTGTTGACAAAAATAATATTATTGTGCTATAATATTTTTTTGAAATTAAGGGAAGAAAGATAAAAATCTTTAACCAAAAAAATAAAAACCAAATATAAAGGAGAAAAATATTATGAGAATTGAAAACAACTATTACGGAAACTGGATCGAATTTAAAATCGACAACGAAAAAAAGTAGAAATAAGAAATGAATTTCAAACGTTTACTGCGAAAGGAATATTTGGCGATGATGTGCGTGAAAAAAACTTAGAAGTGAACTGTCAATTGAAATGGACAGATGGCTTAATGAAATGGAAACGAACGACACCGATGCAATATCAGAAGCCATTGAGATATTTGGGAAGCATGTGAAGGATGAGGTTGACGCAGTTGAATATGTTGAAACAAATCCTTTTTGTCGAAGAGGACTATACGCCTTCGACATTTCAATGGTTCGCTCAATATGAATGGATCAAAAAGCATACAGTTGCTAAAGATTGAAACTGAAAATGGAAAAATTTGAAGGTAAATTTGAAAAAGAAATAAAAAAAATGGGCCCTTTATGGCTCTTTTTTTATCGAAAGAATAATTTTTTTATAATATTTATAATAAAAAAATTTTTTTCAGCTGAAAAAAATGAAATGGTTAAAATTTTTCAAAAAAAGAACCGTCATTTTTTTATGAGGAATAATTTAACGGTTAAAAACAATAGTTTTTTTAAAAAAAGTTATTGAAATTTAGCAGAATAATCAAGTTTAATTAAAAAGGGGATTGGGAGGTTTTTTTATTTGAAAAATTAATTTGAAAGGGTTGAATGTTAATCTTTACATTTCTTAAAAAAATATAAAAATAGTTATTGACAAATTTATAATATTGTGTTATAATATTTTTTTAAAAATAAAGGAAAGAAAGAGGTAAATATTATGAGCATGAAAAAAATAATAGGAAATTTAGATATAGAAATAGAATTTAGAAGTAACGAAAAAAATTTTTGAGAATGTAAAAAAATAAAATTTTTTTCATTTTTTTATCAAAAAAATTTTTTTAAAGATCCGAAAAATCGGAAGAGAAATTTTTAAAAAGGGATTTGTTATTGGGATTTTAATGATGGAAACGGAACAATAAAAATATTATGATTTAGAGTTAAGTTTTTTTGAAAAATTTTTTTAGAAGATGAAGTGGAAGAAATATCCCAAAAAAATAAAAATTTAAAGATTTTTGAATTTTATTTAACTTTTTAGATATGATATGTATAATATAGAAGATAATACAATTTCTATTGGAAATAATGATCATATTTTTTTAATAGAAATGGAAGCAGTAAAGAGGAATATTTGAAAGATTATAAAAAAATTTAAGCAATATTTTGAAAAAGAATCGAAAGTGGAGAACATATTCAAACTTGTTTTCCTTTTGCAAACTTTTAAAAATATTTCAATAATATTTATCAATATAATCAAGAAAAAAAGAATAACTTAGTTTAGTTTTTTTAAAACCATTGTTTTGCTATTAACAAAAAAATTAAAAATTTAAATATAAAGGAGAAAAATATTATGATTGAAAAATAAAATTATTTCAGAATTTTTTTAGGAGAAATTAACGGAGTGAAATTTAAAAAAATCCAGAACTGTATGAAAGATGCCTAGAAACTTTAAGAATAATTGGAACTGCAAAGGAAATAGATGCAAAAAAGCAGTAAAAAGGGACAAAAAGATTTTTTTATGTCAATCTTCAAGTTGCAAAGGACATATCTTTAAAAGGAAATTGATGATATTGCAAGTTATGGGCTTTTCAACAGTAATGAAAGTTTTAACTGGAGAACGTTCCAAGAATACGATAGCTGTCTGCTTTAACGAAGAAAAATGAAGATATAGTGGAAATACTTAAAAAAATTTCGCTGAGATGCTTAATTCTCTTCCAAAAGAGATTAAAAGACTGTATGGGCTCTTTTTGTTTAAAAAAACAGAATTATTTTTTTATAAAAAGAAATCTTTTTTTCAACTGCACGCTTGCGTGAGGTAAAAAAAGGCTCTGCATGACTACTGCACTCTTAGTGAGGCATGAGCGACAGCGAATACTGAAAAAAATTAAATAGTTAAAGTTTTAATGCTTTTCAGTAACTGTAAATGTTATGAGAATTGAAAACTGCGATTACGGAAACTGGGTTGAGTTTGAACTTGACGGCGAAAAAATAGAAACAAGAAATGAATTTCAAACATTTACTGCAAACGGAATGTTTGGCGATGATAGTATCAAAAACATTGTACAAATATAACAATGGTTAAGTTCGTGGATTTTATTCACACCAGCTGTACTACGCAGCCAAGACATCAAAGTTATCTTATGTTTACTTTGATTTGATTTTAACTGTAACTAAGATTTTTTTACCTTGTATTTCCCAATTGGGAAAAATCCAGTTTTTTTAATAAAGAGGGAATGTTCTCAACAAGTTCATACCCTGCTTTCCTCATAATGTTTAATGCTCCATTCAGATCAGAATGAATTCTTTGATCCTTCCCTTTTTATCTTATATATTCTTCCATTTCTCCAGCCAGAAAATTCATATTTGTCATTTTTCTTCTCCATATACCGGAATATAGTCGTTGTCAAGAAAAACTTGCCTTTGATGTATAGCTTTTCTTCCTGCTCAGTACATTCAATTCCGTTCTCTTCACATTTATATTTCAGTATTTCAATTAATTTATTGAAAGGGATCATACAGAAGTTCCTGTTCTCTAATTTTGAATGAAGATCTATCTCCTGCTTCTGCTCCTTGTTCTTTCCTATTATAAGTTTTGAGACATTTAATGAGACAAACTCTTCAACCAGCCTGTTTGCATAATATCCAAGCAAGTTTCTTATCTGCTCATCCCTTTTTTTCTCCATAAATTTCTGATTGCATTTGATATTTTTTTATTCCTTTTGGAAGCAACGAAGTCATAGTTCCAATTATCTTATTATAATAGTGATTAAGGCTTGCAAAGATATTTGCTGAAATGCAGATTCCTCTCTTGTTGAAGTTGTATGCTACAGCCATTAGAATCTTGCCTCCCATGTCAATTGAGGCGACCTTTTTCATTTAATTTTTGTTTCAGAGATTTCTTTTTTTCATAAACAATTTCCATATAAAGAGAATCATTCTTCCAAAGAGCCTCTTGCACTTTTTGCAGTTTGTATTCCTTGTAAAAAAATTAGGAATCGCAAAGCCCTCTACCATTAAGGCAGTTCCTACATATCCCTTCTTAAGTTTAGCCTTTGAAATGGTTTGAGGATTATATTCGACAATCGAATATTTTTTCTTATATCTTGGAATACTGACAGGCTTGTCATATTTTTCCATTTATTTTTTTAGTTTCAATAATTTCCAGTAGGATTTCCAGTCCCTTTTAAGAATATCAACTACATTCTGTACCATCTTTTGAACTTAACGAATGTTCCTTAATTCTTGAGAAATTACATATAATTCTGTAAAACGTTGATGTGAATTGATTATTTTCCTTTAAATATGTTTCAAAAATCTTCATTCAGTTCAGGGTATTCATAAATGAATTCCATTGAATAGTCATGATTTTTCTGAATTCTTAAAAATATATCTGTCTTATTATATAGTTTGCATAATTATATACCTCCTTCGCCTCAATTGTATGAATTTTTTTATCAACTCATAGTCAGGATGCGAAGCCTTTACTTTTAAATCTTCCAGTCCTCTTTACTTTCATTGTTTCACCTCCATCTTATTTTAGCACATAGTTATAAAAAAATTTCAATATGTTTTTTTATTTGTTATTGTTTTGTATAAAGTTTTTTTAATACTTGTGCTGAAAAAAAGTGGAAGAAACAGCCGTTCCTTTGCAAATGGTTGATATTCTTTTTGAATAAAAACAGTTGACAAAAAAATATAATATTATGATATAATAATTACATAATAAAGAATAAAAAAATATTGTTTAAAGGAGAAAAAAATATTATGAGCATTTACATTTTCAACTTTCGGAGAAATCACATTTGATTTCACGGGATATGAAAAAAAGAATAACAGAAAAAAAGGGATAAAGAAATTCATTGAAATGTTTCAGAAGGAAACAGGAATTGAAATTGACAAAGAAAAAGGAAATTAAATTTGAAAGCATATCAGAAAAAAACTTATTGCAAAAAGCCTGAGTTCACTATGGGATACCTGATGCAAAGGAATTTGTTAACGAAAGCGTAAGAAAAAGCAGGAAAAGGAAAAACTTTTTGAATATGCTGGAACTTCAATATTTCTTAAATATGACACTGTACTTGAGGACAACCTTGAAATAATCGCTGGAACAGTTACCGTTGCCAAGATTATGGAAAATGAAATTCAAGTCTATGACATAAGCGACGGAAATTCGATAGAATACAATCTTGCAAACTGCATAAAAATTGGATATGACTACTGGAACGACAAAATGAGTTTCAGGGAAGACGTTTCAGAATACAAACTTGTCCCTGATTTTCAAGGAAGTATGGAATACTGCCCTATTGAGTTTCTTAATCCAGTGCATCGGGACATCGTTGAAATTTATGCAAAAGAAAAAGGGAAAGAAAAAGACTGGAACTTTGTCGAAAGAGCAAGCAATTTCGTAATAAGAAGAATGGAAATGGAAGAATTTCTTGACCTTGAATATGACGAACTGGTTGAAAATATGCTTGACGAACTTAGAAACTGGTTTCATATTTAAAGATAAACAGGCTTTTTCATGGTACTGTTTTTTTTGATATTTATGATTTTGTTTTTTTATTTTAAAAAAATAAAGCAAAAGTCAGTTTTCAAGAATTGATATTCAATAAAAAAAGCAGGGAATTTTTCCTGCTTATCTAATTTGATGTTTCAAAAATTAAACTGCGAATTAAATCTATGATAAACGTAGGCTTTTTTTATAATCAATCGTCATATTTTTTTCTAGTCCATTTTATTTTTTTGATATATCCATTTTCATCAATTTCTGCAATTTTAATGTATTTATTTATATTGTTATGAAATATCGACAAAGTTGCTTTTGCTTTTTGTTTTCATCTGAAAAAAATATTCCCAGAATTTTTGGAGTTGCTACATTTTTTTCAAAAAAAGAGTTCCGCCTTTTCCTTTGTTTTTTTCTCCATAGTTTCCACATAAAAGAATTCTAAAATTTCCAATTTCATCGGACAACACAACAGGTTCTTCAACTTCTTTTGCCAAATGTTTTGTTTAAGAATTCTCTTATTTCTTTTGCAGTTTTTCAGGAAAGCATACATAAGTTCAATTCCGTTTGTGGAATTTACTTTTTATTTCAAATTGTTGCAATATAATATTTCTTGCAATTTCCTTTTTTTCAGTTTTTTTATATCCTCTAAATTTTCGCCACTGTATTTTTTTCAGTATTACACCAAGTTTTATCATAAAGGGTAAAACTTATCCGTTTTTCTTTTTCGTTATATTCTAATTCTTTTATTATCTTCATCTTTAATCTTCCTTTCCCGTTTTTATTATATAATTATTATAGCATAACATTATAAATTTGTCAATTATTTTGTTTTTTTCATTTAAAAAAATAGAATTTTTTTATTCCTTGCATCATTCTTTATTCCTTTTTAAATAAAAAAAGAGCCGCAAAGGCCTTCCTATTATTATCAACTAATTTTTCTTCGATTCCTTTTTTTCCATTTTTTTATACATTCTTATGTCTTTAGACTTCTTCCTTATGTTCGTTCCTTTTTGATATAACGTTCAACTTTCCTAATTTTTTTCTCTATTGTCTCTAGTCTATGTTCAGTAACTTTCAGCCAATGATCGTCCCCATCGGCTTCGCCTATGCCTTCAAGATAACTGAAAGGCAATTTGTAAATTGCATATCCGACAATATCTATGTTTCGTTCCGCAAACATATAAAAAAATTTTTATTTTTCGTTATCAACGCCTATAATAAACTGGTTTCCAAACCAAGTACCCAGACGTTCCACTCAAAATCCATCACATCAAGGCTTTTATTCAGCAACTGGTTTTTATTTTCGCTGTTAATGATAAATTGCCATTTCTGTTTCTGCTTTTCTGCTTTTTTTCTTAACTTTTTTTCGTATTTTTTTCCTTCAATATTTTTCATTATTTCTTTTCTCTTTCTGCCGTCATAATCTTCTCCTTTATAATTTAATTGGTTTGACAAGGAATTGTATTTCTATTACGCTGTTCCCTTGTTATGTATTTATTGTATCATAAGTATATTATTTTTGTCAATAATTATTTTGTGATTTTTTTGAAATTTGTTTTGTTTTTTTCAAAGGTTGCAGAAACGGTACAGCAATTGTTTTTTTAACTTTTTTTCAATTAAAAAAATAAATTAATTCTTTATTAGTTCAGTTATTATAAAAATAATTATTGACAAAAATATAATATTGTGCTATAATTGTTTTGTAAGTAAGGGAAGCAATAAACCCCTTAATAAAAAAATGAGAAAAAAACAAAATCAGGAGGAAAATTATGAAAACAGAAATAAGAGAAATTAAAAAAGCAACAGTTACAGAAACTTATGAAGGAGAAACAGTTTTTATAGAAGTTGAAGAAGAAACAAGGGAAACTAAAAGAACAGTTACAATCTCTGCTCCACTGCCTGACACTATAGACGGAAGTTACAGAATAAAGTTTGAAAATTTCAAGGAAAATGTACCTTTTATGGCATTTGTGGACGATGTTGAAAGTCAAATTAAAAAAATGATGTCAATGACGGCGCGGGCCTTTCAGTCTCAAGCATTTTCCACTCTCTTGCGAATATTTACTCCCATCTTGAAAGTTTCGGGAAAATATCAATTGATCTTTTTGGATGGGAGTGCGATTACAGAAATTTTGTCAAAAACTACGATAGTTTCTACATATGGAACAACGATGTGCTTGTAACAAAAACAGACGTTGTAATAAGATATAACGAACCGTTATTTTCTGTATCTTTCCTTAAAAAAACGGAGAATTTGTTGAATTTTTCTCAGCCTAATGTAAGGAAAGGGAAAGAAATGGACGAAAAAGAAAAAGAACAAAGTAATTGCAGAAATACAGAAAGAACTTTTTAAAAAAATTTAAAAAAATTTCAAATAAAAATACTGAAAGGAAGAGATCTGAAACCCAATATTATTAAAAATTTATAATTTTAATTGGCGTTTTGACTCTTCCTTAAATATAAAGGAGAAAAAAATGAAATTTGAAGATTATTTTAACAAGATAAGAAACTTGAAAAAAATTTAACAAACTTTTAAAAAAAGAAAAAATAAAAATCAAGGGAAACATATTGATTGCTTTTTCCAAATGAAAAATATTGAAACGGAAAAAAAGAAAAAAACTTTATAAATCTAATACTTCGTTTCTTTAATATGAATGCTACCAAGTATTTGAAAAACAAAGGCAGGGTTTTTTTCTTTCGGAAGTTGAATATTTTGAGAAGGACTGCAAAAATTTTTCAGAGATTGCTGAACGAATTTCTGAGGGCAAGGATCTTTAAAAAAGAATTTTCAGAAACAAAGATACTTATTTCGTACCTTGAAAAAAAGAAGGGGAAGAATACAAGACTTGGTGGATTGATTTTCAGATAAGATAAAATTTAATAAAAAAATAAAAAGCCCTAACCAAAAAGGCTTTTTTTATTTTGAAATGAATTCAACTGCTTTTTTTCTATGTCACTTTTTTTGGCTTTTTGAAAAAAATAATTCATTGCATAAAAAAACTTCGTTGAAAGTTTGTTCATTTGTTTTTTTCCGTTCTTGCAGAAATAATTATTACTTTCAGAAGAATTTTTCAAAAACTTTTGCAGAATATAATTAATCTTTTTCCACGTCTTCTTATTTCGGCAGAGGATATTTTACTTATTTCCTGATATTTGTTTATTTTGGGAAGTTGTTCCATATAATGAATTAAATCTGAAAAAAATTGAAAAAAACTATAAACTACGAATAAAAATCAAAAAGAAAAAGTCGCCAAATGAAAATTTTCGTTTCCACCATCAAACGCATAATCATATGTTTTTTTCACTGCAATGATAAGGAGCAAATTTATTACAGCAACTATTAAAAATAGTAATAAATAAGTTTTTTTAAAGAACCATTTTTGGCCATTTTCCAAAAAAATTGAAGAAACTCAAACCACTCATAGTAATTAATCATATCTTTTTCCTTTCTTTTTTTGTTTCATTATATCACATTTTATAAATTAAGTAAATAAAATAAATAAAAAAAGCAAGAATTTATATATTCCAATCAAGGAATAAGTCCTCGCTATTCGCTCCTGATCTTAGACTTTCGCTGCAGTTTAAATGCCAAGTTTATTGATGCCGAAGACATAAATATCATAAAAAAATATGAGAAAAATTGATTGGAATTTAACAATATCTCTTCAATCTTTTTTTAAGAACAACTTGCTTTTGAATACAGTAAATTTCAATATTTATGATGTTTTATAGACTTCCCACGTTAAATGGAATATATAATCAAGAATTAATTTAGGGTACTGCTTTTTTTCATCAGGCACTTTTTAAATTTTATTCTTCAATCATAAGCAAACTGTCCCACATTTGAGCATAAACATAACATTTCTTGTATCCTATATACTGAGGAAACAATGAATATTTATACTGGCAGGATAGCCAGTGTTTTGTTAAGGCTAAGAGTTTTTAATATACTTTTTCTCCTGCCTTGACGATCCATTTCCCATCTTCAATCTTCTCAGAAAAAACGTTCCCAGAAATAAGGAACAACAACTTCCTTAAAAATATTTTTTTCAGTTTTTTTCCTTCAAAAATTCCTTCATCACGATCATATCATAAAAAAATCATATGAAGTTCCTTTTTGTATTTTCCTGCTTATTCTCTTTCACAAATTTTTTTCAAGTATTTCACGGCTTTTTATAGTATGCATAGTTTATCTTGATTGCATTTTCAGAAAAGACCGCTTGTATGATACTGCTGAAAAAAATGATGTAATAGGCTGTATTGTATTCCAGTTCTTCAAAAAGGCACTTTGTATTTGTCGTCATTGCTGTAACTGTAAAAACGTTAAAGGTGTTATGTTGTTGTCAGCCAAATCAAATTTAATTTTTTTCTTCTTTTCTTGTTGTAAGTTAAATTTTTTTAATGATGTCAATTCCCATATTTTTTTCTCCTTTATATATTGCTTCGTTTTTATATAAGGTTCTTTTGTGGTTCCTTATCATGTAATTATTATAGCATAGTATTATTAATTTGTCAAGTTAAAAAATAAAAAAATAATTTTAATTTAACTGAATAACTTCAAGCATTTTTTTCAATTGAAAAAAACAGAAAAATCTTCAATACGTTTGAGACCGTTTAATTATTGCAACAAAATTTAAAAAGAATATCTAAAAAAACACTTGCCAGTTAATATTTAATTATTATTCAAGAATTATAAAACAAATTGTTGACAAAAAAATATAATATTGTGCTATAATATTTTTTTGTAAGTAAGGGAAAAACAATGAAACCCTTATAAAAATGAGAAAAATATTGGAGGAATTATTATGAAAAGTGAAATTTATTTAGAAAGACAGGAAATATGGTTTATTATTGACTATTTAGCAGAGCAGGTTAGAAGAAATATAAGATTTCCAGAGGCCACGACAACTTTTTGAAGATTTGATTTTTTTGAAACTCAAGAAATCGTTGACGAAAAAGATGAAGATGATTTGTTTGCACGAGATTGAGGAAAGCAATTTCTATTTTCAGTACAATAATGAAGATGTTCCAAATTTGAATGAAATGCTTGCAAGATATATAAGATTTGCAAATGAAAAACGATGTTGACGGCGGAACTGACGTTGAGGGATATACTTAACAAAAGTCTGAAAGCATTTTTGAACTTGTCAAAGGATATTTGTTTGAAGTTCTTGTATTCTTTGCAAAACGAATACGGAATACCTAAGAATGAAGAAATGACGGAGAAAAAAACTTGGAACAAAAAAATATTAAAGGCGTTTAAAAAAATGCAAGATATTGATGAAAATGAAATAATTGATTTTGAACTTGATAATAACCTGATTGAAATAAACAAAAATATATGGATAAAAGAGCCTTTATGGCTCTTTTTTTATTTAAAAAAATAATAATTTTTATAATTAAAAAAAGAAACTTTTAAAAAAGTTCCTTTTTTTCAATTGAGAAACAGTTAAAAAAATCGTTCTGCATTCGTTCCCTTCCTTTGCTTTTTCAAACTGCTCAAGGCTCACTTCAAGGCTCATTGTTGTTATCAAGTACAATGTGGAGTGAATAAAGCTCTAGCTCCACGAGCGTAGGGACTGTCAGTTATAAATTTCCGAATTATTTTTTTCGTTTTTACATACCATTTCTGACTGTTTTTCGTTCTTCCAAGATATATCCTTTGAAAATTTTGCCTTTTTCTTTCTGTTCCTTTATTCCATAAATAACTGCTATTATTCCGATAAATAATGCAAAGCCCATAATAAGAAATGCGATTATAGTTTTTGCTTTATTTTTTTCATTTTTTTCCTTCCTTTCTTTTTTTGAAATATTAACATATTTTTTTTAATAAAATCAATAATATTTTGCATTTTGTATAAACGAATATAAGTAAGATATTTTTTTGAAATTTTAAAAACATCTTTATTTTTTTCAGTAAAATATTGTTGACTGATGCTCCACATTAATTCGATAATAGAATAATCCTTTACTAATAAGGAGTATCAGTCAATGAATTTTTTAAAAAAATTCAGAACTAATGCAAGCAACAGGACAATAATTTTATTTTAAAAATTGTTGACTTTTTTTATACTTATGATATAATAAATTATATAATAAAAAAAGAAAAATATAAAGGAGAATTGCTTATGAGATTTAAAATTTCAATTTATGGAACTAAAAAAATATAAAAACTTCAAAAAAATAAAGTTTTAGAATTTTCTGAATTTAAAGATATTGTTGACGTTGATAAAAAAATATGTTCCTTTATTATATTATTTCAGAAAAAAAGATTAAACTTTAATGATGAAAAAGCATGATATATTAAAAACTAAAAAAAGAAAAACATATTGAAGAACTTATTGATGTGCTTGAGAAAAAGAAATCTTTTTAAATATTATAGTGATAAAAAAATTATGGTTCGGAATTTTTTTGGCGAAGGTTTTACTGATAAAAAAACTTGACAATGGAAAATATTTGGTTAATCTTGTAGAATTCACGGAAGATGAAATTTCGGATCTTCTGGTTCAGGAAAAAGTTAAGGACAGATTTGATAAGTGCCATTATTTCACTAACAAGGATAAAGAATATTATTTCAGGATTGAATATTAGTTAAAAGCCCCAAAGGGTCTTTTTGTTTTAAACAAAAAAAGAAGGCTTGAGCCTTCTTAACTGTTTATTTCTTCCAAAAATTTCACAAATATCAACATCAGAAAGCCCCTTTTCTTTCAGGTGCTTTTTAATACGTTTTTTTCCTTGATATTTCCAAATTTTTGTTCTCGTGCTTCTGAGTACAAGTACATAAAAGTTTCAAAAAGTTATAAAAAAATTAATGCTCCTATAACATATACAGCAATTTCTTCTTTGTTCATTTTTACATTTCCTTTCATTCGTTTTATTTTTTTAATTTATTATATCATATTTTTTTGAAAAATTAAAAGAAAAAAAGCCGTACATTCCGTACAGTCTCTTTCCGCAAAAGCGGTACTGCTGCTCCACTCATTCCCACTGGCGACTTTTCAGGTTAAAGGCACATATTTTTTTAAATTACATAATGTGCTATTACGGCAACGTCCTTCTTCTTGCGACAGATGATTAAACTTTTTAAGTTTTTTTCTCATCTACAAGAATATAGTATCATATTTTTACAAATTTGTCAACTACTTTTTTTCTGATTTTTTTAGTTTTTTTATTTGTGCTATTTTTGTTTTTAAAAAAATAATTTTTTTCACTAGCAAATAATTGCATCAATTGAAAAAAATTTTTATATTATAATTTAATATTTCAATTATTTCAATTCAATTTTTTTATTATAGTTATATAGAAATAATATTTTTTTATAAAAAAATGTTCTTTTTCAGAACCTAAAAATTATTTAACAGAAAAAAATATTTTTTTGAAAAAAATTCTTCCATATTTATATATTTGTAAACAATTTCGATTATTCTTACAAAAATTTTTTTAAATTTTGGAGAAAGTCTAATGTTTTATTTTTTTATATGACATTTGGTTTAAATAAAAATCTAATTTTTTTTGCATAACCAATATTTTTCATTCCATTCACAACCAAATTCAAAAACTAAAACTAGGATTTGTAATATCTAAATCGCTTTCAATCCAATATTTCCCAAAACTTACAGTAAAAATCGTTAGCTTTGAAATTTATTATTTAATTTTTGGTAAATTTTTTTCTTTAATTCTTTTAATATTTTTTTGCTAAAAAGTTATATGAAATGTTTCATTTTCAAATTTTTTTCTAAGATTACAACTTCACTCAGAAATATTTCGCAATTTAAGAACTTAATAACTGTAAAAATCATTTTTCAGAATAAATTTTAATTTCTTGAAAAACTTTTAGATAAAAATTTTATTAAATTCTAAAAAGTTCTTTTTGCTTCTTCCTTGCTAATAAAAAGAAGTAGTTTTTAAGATAAAAAAATCATAATTTAAAAATTTCTTTATCTTTAATTTTTAAAAATAATTTTTTTTCTTTTTCCTTTAATTTCTAAAAATGCAGTTTTTCGTTTTTTTTATAATTCTTTTTCATAATAGTTTCCTCCGTTTTTATTCTCTCATTTTTTTGTTAAGGGTTTTTATTTTTCCTTTCCCTTAACTTCAAAAAAATATTATAGCATAATATTATATTTTTTTGTCAACGATTATTTTTTTACAATTATTGAAACGATAAATAAATAATAGTCAACAAATGTTTTTTTATATATTCTTTTTAAAATTTAATTTTCATTGGAATAATTAAATAGTTTCAAATATGTTGAAGATTTTCTGATTTTTTTCAATTGAAGAATGCTTAAAGTTATTTAATCAAAAATTCTCTTTTTGACTTGACAAAATGATAATATTATGCTATAATTATTACATAATAAGGAATAAGCAAATAACCTTATATAAAAACAAATATTGTCAACCATTTTATTGCGAATACACGACAAACGAGGAAAAAAATATTTAAAAAAAGAGGTATAATATTATTGACATATCGTAGGAAAGAAACTGGTAAAAAAATGTCAGAAGATAAACCAAATCTAAAAAGAATTGTTAATATACATTACTCAAATAGAGGATAAGCTGCAAATTTCTCAAATTTATGTTTCCTTAGAAGAATATGCAAGAAATGATGGCGATATTCAGGTTGTGCTTGTGGAAGAATTTAAGGAAACGATGAAAAAAATTAAAAATAATATAATTAAAATCAAAGCGCCTTACGGCTCTTTTTTTATTAAAGGATAAAATATTTTTTTATAAACAAAAAAATCTTTTTCAATTGAAAAATGTTTTTTTACATATAATTTAAAAAAATAATTGCATTGACTAATGCTGTTCCAGTTCAGAATTTTAAAAAAATTTCTTGATTGGCATTAGCGAATTAATTCAAAAAAATTGCAAAAAAATACTTGACAAATTAATATACTTATGTTATAATGATTGCATAGTAAAGATAAAAACAAAAAGATAAAGGAGAAAAAAATGGAACTAAAAAAATTTTTAAAAGACAAGGAAATCAAATTTAATTTTAATAATAAAAAAAGCAGAAGAAAATTTTTATGGCAGAAACAACAGATAGCAATTTTGCTGAAATGATCGAAAAAAATATAAAGAACAAATTTCATATTTGGGAATAAAAAGAAGAAAAATTTTAGCAAGGAAATGCTGGCAGCTGTTTTTTTCTTACAAAAGATTTTTATTATGTCGCTAAAAAAACAATGAAATTTTTTTATTCACGAGACAATGAAAACACAACAATAGATTATCTAGGAAGAACGGTATTGTTTGCAAGTCAAGAAGTGATTGACAGGGGATATATTGGATCCGACATGTTTCATGTAGTTTGATTCTGAAATTTTGACTCCATTGAAAGCAGAAGATTATGAAAAAAATATAGAAAAAAATATTTAAAAATAGTGGACATTCTTGTTCCAGAACATTATAGCGCAAAGTTTATAAAATGATTGAAAAACGAAAAAAACCATAAAACTTGAAAAAAACATTTTTAATACAGGGGAAGTTTTGGGGAAATATTGATGAACGGTTCAGCGGTAGCAAGTGGTGTCAAGGGATATATTGACAATTTAAAAAAATTGACGAAAATAAGGAAACGGAACATTTTTCAGAAAAATTTATTCCGAAAGAATTTAAAGATAAAAAAACTTTGTTCGGACAACGTTTTTCAGGCTTGAAGGAAACAAGGGAAGCTTGGACTTTAAAAGGCGATGAAAAGCTTTTAGTTGAAGGAAACTATGGAAATCTAATCTTTGACATTCTTACAGAAACTGGGGAAATGATATTTTCAAATGAAAATGAAGAAGAAATTCAAGAAGCGCTTAAATATTTTCTTTCGCTCATTGAAAAAAAGCAAAGGAATATGTCAGGGAAGAAGATTTTGAAGATGCAGAAAGAATTTTTAAGAAAAAAATATCAGAACAGAATATTCCAAAAATGCTTGAAAAAAATTGAAAGATGTCAGTTTTTTTAATTGATATTTTTCAAAAAGCAATAAAACAAATTAAAGTTAAGCGACTAAAAAAACAAGTCGCTTTTTTTCATTTGAAAAAGAATGAAAAAGTTTAAGATCTTAAACTGACACCCTCCCCGTGATTAAAAATCAGGGGGTTCCATTGTTTATGTGGCTTAAACAAGATTTACCCAGGATTCTACTGATCCCTTGAACCTTGCCACTTCCACCGGTTAAATGGATTTTATAAGCCTTTACCTTCTTTCAGGCATATGCTTTGACCCAGCCCCTCAGCCCCATGGCTGAAACACCTGTCACGCATTTACGACTTTCCGGCAGTGTCATGCCTTTTGAATATATTATACATTAATTGGATGACTTTGTCAAGGATTTTTTTAAAATTTTCTTTGGCAAATTCATCCCCGCCACTGAAGTAGGGGGCTTCCTTTGTGGTTTATTGTGATAAAACACAACTTATTCTTGACAAATTAATAATATCGTGCTATAATAGTTACATAATAAAGATGAGAGAAATAAAATTTAAAGGAGAAGAAATTATGAAATATCAACTAAAAACAATATATTAAAGGATTAAAAGAAACATGGAAAGAACGCTTTTGGGAAAAAAATAATATAGTTCTTAATCCAGCAGTTGTTGAAAAAGGATGGGTTTTTTTCGAAATACAGTTAAGATTATCGTTTGAAAACGAACCTTTAAACGAAACAAAGGGAATTGAAAAACGTTCAGAAGTTCAACAGATTGAAAAAAAGCCCTGAATCAAAGAAACATCATAGAAGAAAAAAAGGTATCAAAATGCTTGTTGGAGGACATGAACCTTACAAAAAAACAGAACAATGGCATACTATATAGAAAATGAAATATTCTGCATTGTTAAAAAAACAGGGACTTGAAAGAACTTGGATTTTTTTCAACGGAAAGAAGCAAGGACATCAAGTTGTTCTTGAAATAATAACAGAATAGGGCAAGGAAATCTTGCTCTTTTTGTTTTTTAATGATTGTTCCAGTTTTTTTACCCATTTTTAACATTGACAAAAATTATAATGCTATGATATAATAAATTATAAGATTAAAGGAGGAGAATTTATGAAATACCAATTAAGCCAATATATTAGAGGGATATTAAAAAAACTTGGGATAAAAAAATTTTTGAAGGATCAGGAGTTCCTTACAGGAAGTAAAAAAATATAGAATATTAGATAAAAATAATAGAAAAAAAGGAAATAAAAAAAGGGTTGACAAACATTTGAAAACACGATAGAATACAGATGTTCAGTTGGGAATCTTTAATTACAAAAAGTCGATCTGACGAGGCTGGCTTTTTTTACCGTTACCTGTAACGGGGTTACTGCAGTCCTTCCTGAACGCTGAAAAATACAGGCGGCTGTCTTATGGGGTACTAGGCCTCTGCGCCAGCCAAGGCTTTCACCACTTTGCGGGTGCGAGTGCGAATTAATCAAGAATGAGTGTTTTTTTCTACATTTTTGGTAGCAGTAACTGTCAATCCAGCGATTGTTGAAAAAAAGATAACTTTTTGAAATACAACTAAGGTTATCTATGGAGAATGAACCTTTAAAACGAAACAAAAAGGGATCGAAAACGTTGAAAAAGTTCAACAAAGCTTTTAAAAAAAGCCTTAAATCAAAGAAAAAAATCATAAAAGAAAAAAAGGTTTTTAAAATGCTTGTAGGAATAAGGGAAAAATTCAAAAAACAGAACAATCGCTTATTATATAGAAAAATAAAACGATATGCATTGTAAAAAAACAGGGATTTGAAAGAACTTGGTTTTCTAAACGGAAAGGAACAAAGCAGTCAAATCGTTACCGAAAATCATAAAAAAATTTCAATTGAGAGTTTCGGCTCTTTTTTTATTTTTTTATTTTCATACTGCAACCAGTTTTCTTTTTATTTTTCAATTGAAAAAAAGCATTCGAAAAAAACTTGATTTATTTATAAGTGGCAGTTCAATAATTCACAAAAAGAACCTTAATTTATGATTATGTTAGCAAAATGATTACAAAAATAACCCTTGACAAATTGATACACTTGTGCTATAATATATACATAATAAAGATAAAAAGAAAAAAATATAAAGGAGAACAAAATGAACGGAATTGAAACTTTAAACTATTTAAACAGAAAAATATGCAAATAACGGAGTGAAATTTGAAAATACAGGAACAGCAATTAAGATTACCGACGGTGAAAAATATAATATATCTTAACGAAAATCCGAAAGATGAAAAAAAGAAGCAGATTACCTTGTAAAACTCAATGTTCAATGTCTGACAGACGGTGCTTCGGAAAAACAGTCAGCTTCAAGAAAAAAATTTGCTTTCACCGAAGATGAGGCAATAAAAATATATTGAGCAATTTTACTGTACTAACTTTGGAGATAGATTTCGTGCAGATATTGACGGAGGAATTGTTGCTGACGGTTACTTTGGATATAGCGCTACTTTCATTGAAAGCAGAAAATATAATTACTATGTTATTTTATATGATATTGTTGCAGTTGACGATCTTGCAAATGAGACTTTGTAAAAGTTTGATGAACTTTTTGACAGAATTAGTCAAAAATAAAGAGGTTAGAGTTGAAGGCGAAGGAAGCGATGTAAACATTTTTCTATAAAGATGATGTGGAACATAAAGTGAACCTTTTAAGTGAAAAAAAGCAGACGAAGTCGAAAAAAACAGTTAAAAAGATAAATTGAATATCAAATAAGAAAAGGGCTTTGCAAACTTTTTTTTTATTAAAAAAATAAAAATATTTTTATAAACCGAAAAAAATGTTTTTTTACATATAATTTTAAAAAAATAATTGCATTGGCTAATGTTAAGTTCCATTTCGGAATTTCAAAAAAATACTTGACAAAAACGATATTGTAGTGTTATAATTAATACATAATAAAGATAAAGAAAAAAATATAAAGGAGAACAAAATGAACGGAATTGAAACTTTAAACTATTTAAACAGAAAAATATGCAAATAACGGAGTGAAATTTGAAAAATACAGGAACAGCAATTAAAAATTTTTCAATGCTGAAGGCAAAAAGCATTTGTCTTAATGAAAAATCCTGAAAGCGAAAAAAAGAGGCAGACTATCTTGTGAAACTTTATGTGCAGGTCCTTCACGATGGAATTACAGAAAATAAACAGTTACAGCAAAAAAATTCTATTTTAATGATGATGAAGCTTTTAAAAATATGCTTCATGGCTTTGCACTGGAAAAAGAAAAATATGGAAGAATTTAAAAAAAGATTTGAGGCAGAAGTTGACATGGGGCGCTTGATGATGGATATTTCGGCTATATATCGACATATCTGGCAAGCAATAAATATGAATATTATTTAAGCCTTTATGATGTTGATGTTGACAGGGAAATTCCTAATGAACTTATCAAGTTTGAAAAAAATGTTTGATAAAAATTACTGAAAAAAAGAAATTTCCGTTGAAGCAAATGGCTATCTTGTGGATATTTTTTTACAACGATGACAGCATTTATGAAATTAATTTGTTGCATGAAAAAAAGCGGACGAAGTTGAAAAAAATATTTAAAAGATGAATTAAAAAAATCAAATAAGAAGAGGGCCTTTACGGCTCTTTTGGGATTAGATTGAAAAAAATTCTTTTTATTAATTGACATAATTATAATGTTGTGATATAATAATTAAAAAAACGTAAAGGAGTTGAATTTTATGTATTATTCAGATATATTTTGCTTGAAAGATGGAAAAATTGGGCACAATTGTTGCAAAAACATTTTATTGAAAAACAAAAAAAGTAATAATTGAAGGGATAAAAAAAGCATAAAAAAAGTGCAGAAATAAGAGAGGAGTTAAAAAGAGGTTTCTTTGATAGTAAAGTTTCAAAAAAATTTTTATAAGGATCTCAATGAAGTTTTTTTAAAGAAAGTCTAAGAATTGCGTTATATTTTGGAACTGAAGAATATGATACATCTTTTTCTTTATGATGATTCAATGCGAGGAATAAAAAGAAAGCGCAATTGACATTACTTTTTGAAAGATATTTTAAAGAAGGAATCAATTATGAAAAAAACTAAAAAAATGATCAATGAACTTTCGGATAATGAACTTGATAAAAAGAAATTTTATTGAATTTATAGAAAAACAGGCTCTTCTTAGCAGTTAGGTTTCTTTTTGACAAATTTAAAAAAACTAAAAGATTAAAAACATATTGCTTCTTTTTAATTTTTAATTATATTGACAAAATTATAAAAATTATGTTATTATATTTTTTTAAATAAAGCAAATAAAAAAATAAGGAGAAAAATTTTTATGAAAAAAAGGAGTTCAAACTTTTAAAGGAAGATAGAAAAATCAGATGCAGACAGATGGATCGAAATAAGGGGCGATTTCTGGACTGCAGATTATGGAGAAAAATCTTATGAGAATGAGCCTTAACTGTTCCGCAAGCGATACAGATACAAGAAAAGATATTTATAAAAAGGTACTTGTCCTGATATATGAGAAAAAAAGGTTTTTTTAAAAAGAAAGCAGAGAGTGGAGCAGTTTTTCAATTAATTCCTTCAACCAGTTAAGAAATATAAATGAAAGGAAAAATCATTAATCTTTTTAACAAGGATTTTTGAAAAGAATAAATGAAAGAAACTTAAAAAGGAATGGTGCTGTTTGAAATTGAGAAATATGAATATCTTGAAAAGGAAACCAGTAAGGGTGTTAAACAGATTATTGCATTACTGAAAAAAATTCCATATATTCTGATAAGAAATCTTGAAATAAGGATCGGGAAATGGAAAGTTCTTTCAAATGATAAAAAAGTTTACGGTTGTAAACAAAAAAATGAGAATGGAAGATATGCAATGACCACTGGAACGGTCTTGATTTTTTTCTGTTAATAAGGAGAGTATAAAAAAATTTCTGACGGCATCGACGACAATATGGAAAAATTTTATAAGCGACTGCTGCGAACTGATGGAAGCGTTAAAGGAAATTCAAGTGCCTTATAAGAAATTTGATATGCTTGCTAAAAAAATTTGATGATTTGATTGAAGAACTTTAAAAAAATCATATCATTTTCTAAAAAAATATGCTATAATAAAAATAAAAAAACGAAAGGAATAAAAAAATATGAGCAGACATTTTAAAAATAAAAGATACTGAAATAACAGCGGGAGGCCTGAACTTCTTGTAGGGGGAGTTTTTTTAAGCACGATGAAAAGGAACTTGACAACTATTTTGAACTTGCGGTGGAACTCGAAAGTGTTCCATACTCAAAATTTGCTGTTACAGATAAGGGGACAAGGGTTGATACCGAAGCACTTGCGCTTGTGCTTTCAAAAGGCGGAACTTATTACAATGCCTTTAAAGATCTTAAAGTGGTTGCGGACAGTTCAAGCATTTTTGTGGATTATGAAACTGTAAACAAATTCTACTTCAACAATGAAACAACTAACTATCCTATGGACTTTGATACTAAAAAGCATTTTATGGGATATATAAGAAGCGGGCTTATTGAAATAGTGGAGCCGATATTCAAGTGCTGGGACTTTAACGAAAAAGAATGGGTATATAAGAAAAGTTGTAAACTTTGATACAAAAAGAGATAGTTGCTTGGCAAGTGAAAGACAACAATACAGGAATTAAAAATAAGGGCAAACGGAGATTATGCTGTTCTAACAAAAAATGGCATAACAGAAGAAATTTTCGCTATTAACGGAAATGTTCCTGAATACTCCTTGCGTCCTTTCGGAGATGTCTTTAAATATGAGAATACAGAAAGCCTTTTGGAATTTTCGGAAATGGAAAGCAAAGGAAATTACATATTCACTTTAAACTTTAAATATGAGAATATAGAAAGCCTCATGGAATTCAGGAGAATGGAAAAATGAAGAAAATTACAGCTTTTACCTTAAAAAGAAAAACGGCAAAGTCAACAAGCAAGATGAAGAAATATCAGTGGGAAAAAATTTATAAACTGTTAAATAAAAGCTCTGAAATTTTGAGAAACGAAGTTCTTGCCCTTGATTTTCAGAACGGGAAGAAAAAAATTGAAGCAATCCTGAACGACATTGAAAAAGAAAAAGGAAATGCTTGGATTTGATGCAAAACTTCCTGAAAACTTCGACGAGAAGGTAAGAATTTTAGAAAAAAAGCCGACTTTTTAGGATTTATACTCAGAAGGCCTTTTTTTCATTTGAAAAAAATAATATTAATTTTAATGAAAAAAATCATCTTGACAAAAAAACATAATATAATGATATAATAAATTATGTTAAAACAAGAAAAAGAAATATTAAAGGCGGTAAACAAAAATGATTGAAGTAAAAAGACGTTGAGAAAAATAAACAAAATAAACAGAAACCTTAAAAAAATAGACAAATGCCTCCTACATTTTCCATCTGATGGCGGAATTCATAAACTTATGTTAAGTTTCAAGGAATTTTATTTCAGGAATAATTTTTTTGAGCCGAAAGCAACTTGAATGCCTTGGTAAATATTATAACATTATTCAGGAAGAATGGGATGAAATGGTTGATGAAAGTGGCTTTTTATGCTTGGGAGCAGGAATAAAAAGGGACCTTATGGTGCCTTTTTTTACAGCATATAAAAAGCTTTCTTACAGGAGACGAAAAATATAGAATGTTAGATAAAAAAATAGAAAGACAGTGAATTATATTTTTCCAATTAAAAAAACCTGCCAGAAAAAAAGTAAACATAATGTTTGAAGCATATTTTTAAATATAAGAGTTATAAAAAAATAGTAGTGGAAAAACTTTATTTCACTACTATTTTTTTGTTAATTTTTTTAAAAATAAAAAAATGTGTTTAAAGTATTAATTTATTTGACTTTAAAAATTAGGTATCTAAAAATGGAAAAATATAAAACAGTAAATTATATATTCCATTTAACAAGGGATGGCTATAAAAACATCATAAACATTGAGTTTTACTGTATTTAAATCAAATTATTCTTAAAAAAAGATGGAAGAGAAATTGCTAAATCTCAATTAACTGCATCGCAGATGAGGTAGGACTGCACTTGCTTGCAAGTGAGGTAGGAAGGCTATGCATGACTACGACAGGACTACTTTCTCATATTTTTGTAATATTTATGTCTTCAACATCAATAAATATGACAGTTTAAATTCATCCCTTGATTATCGGAATATATAAAACAGTAAAAAAAGCAGTTGACAAAAAAACTCGAAAATATGATAGAATACAGATATTCAGGCAGGAAACTTTGATCACAAAAGTTGATCTGACGCGAGTGACTTTTACCGTTAGCTGTAACGGGAGTTATTACAGACCTGTCTGAACACAAAAAAAGCGAATTGATTGAAAATGTATGTTTTTTTCTACATTTTTTTGATAGCAATTCAAAGGACTGATATATTATGAAACCAAATACTACAAAGGCAAACAAAGACAACCATGCAAACCAGAAAAATCCAAACAGTAAAGCGAACAAGGCTGGCAGGGATAACAGGAGCAACCAAAAGAACCCTAACAATCAGAAAACCAAAAGATAATGGTTTCTGAAATTTTAACAAAGAAATAACAAGAAGTCTACCGCTTCTACAAGTGGGGGATGAATTGTAGAAAAACTTGAAATTGTAAGAAATATATGTTACAATATTACTATCAGGGCAGGAACTGCCCGAAGAGCCTGGTAAATATATCTAGCTAACAAAAAGTAGATACTTCCCAAGAAACTCCCTCTTCTACAAGTGGGAGTAGTTCACGAAAATGAAATACTTGCGCTTGATTTTCAGGACGGAGACCAAAAACTTGAAGCAGTCTTAAACGACATTAAAAAAAGAAAAGGAAGCACTTGGAATTAGGGAAAAAAACTTCCTGAAAAACTTTAATGAGAAAGCAAGGATTTTAGAAAAAAAGCTGATTTTTTTAGAAACTGAGACATATAGGGCCTTTTTTTCTTTTGAAAATGATAATCGTGTCAAAAAAATAACTTGACAAAAATATAACTTAATGATATAATAAGTTATATTAATTTAAAGGAGAAAAAGAAATGGAAAGAAACTTAATCACAAAAAAATAGTTGAAATAGTGAATGATAAGGCAAGCGTTTATGGAAAAAGGAAAAATTATCAGCACCATTAAAAAAATTTAAGCAATAATATAAAAGTTTTTGAAAGTTTTCCAATGAATAAACTGACTTTATTTTTATATCAATGAATTTAACAAATTTTTTTCAATTTAATAAATCAAGGAAACAGCGATAAGGAATCGGTTGAAAAAAAGCAAGAAAAGTTTTTAACAAAAAAACATCGACTTTGAAGAAATGGATAAGTTTATAGAGGTTCAAAGTAATATGTTTGAAGAATGCAGAGCGGAAAAGATAAGATTTATTGTTCCAAAAAGAAAAAAATATGAACTTTTGGCACTGCATCTTCATATGCATTATTTGAAAAATCGTTGCAGAAGAAAAATATAAAAAAATCTTGGAAATGAATAACGCAAAAGCAAATCTTGCCTTTTTATTAAAAAAAGCATGGTTTGAAAAGCAACTGAACAAGTGCTAGAAAAAAATTGTTAAAAAAATTCAAGAACAGTAACGACACTTTTTACAACTGATGAATTTATAAAATAATTAGTTTGTAATAATAAAAAAAGAGCTTTTATGGCTCTTCTTTTATTTTTTTGTTTTTTTCTTTTTATTAATTAAATTACATAATTTTGAAATAAATCCAAGAAAAAAATTTTTTGAAGCAAGTCCTGACAATATGGTTGAAATCAAAAAAATCCAGCAATTCCGAAAACAATAAATCCTAAAACGATGAACCAATTATCTGTTGTTCTATAAATCAAAAAAAGAATTTCCAGCTACATAAAGATATATAAAACCAATCATAATTACTGATAATGCAATAAAAAGCCAAGCGATCATTCCTTCTGCAAGAAGTTCACAAATTTTTTTCTTTAATTTTCATATCAACTTTTCCTTTCTTATTTATAAAAAAATTTTCAAAGCTTTATTTAATAACTTTTTCTTTTTTTATTATATTATCATATTTTTTTGTCAAGAAATCAATCTTTAAACTATATTTCCTTGCTTTTTTTCAGTTTTCTATGATAAAAATGTTCCAAAAAAAGAAAGGAAAAAAATTATGGATATTGAAAAAAATTTGACAGGAAAAATGAGTGACGCTTTGATAAGGAAACTGACAAGAAAAACAGGCAAAAGAATTTTATAAGAACAGGAAAAAGATTATAATTCAGAAAATAATGTGGAACTTGAAAAAGCAGAAAAGAAAAATAAATAATTTTTTTAACAATGTTTTAGTTTTTTTGGATTTTTTTTCCTTCTGGCTTTTTTTATGGCTGGTGATTTCTTTTTTTGACAGTGATGTATTCAAAAAAAGGCGGGATTTTTATTTGTAAGTTTTGTTGTATTTTTAACGTTTCTTGAAATATTTGCTAAAAATAGCAGTTGAAAGTTATTATGATTTTAAATATTTCAAAAAAATTAATTTTAATGAAATGGATGAAATTCTCAATGGCTTTTCCAGTTCTTCTGAACTTATTGAAAAAGGAATATTCGTAAGACGCTTTTTAAGAAATAAAAATTAATGTTGAAAAAAACAGTTGAGGAACTTGAACTTGATTATCTGATGCAAGAAACGAAACAGAATTTTCAGCAGGAAGAAGAACTCTCAGAAACTAAAAATCGACAGTGTGGAACAGAAACTTGATTTTCTTTTATCATAAATTAAAGGAAAAAGTTAATTGAAAAAAATGGAATTCCAATACTGATAAAAAAAGGATTTTTTTCTATGAAATTAAAAAAATTTGATACCAAATATAGAAATGAAATTTCTCTGCCATATAAAAAAATCTTTCAGCCGAAAAAAATAAAGGATGCAAAAAAATATTTTTAAAAAAATATGGAAGGAAACAGCGATGAATTATATGAGTATTTTAAGAAAGAACAAAGTGAAAAGAAGAAAAAGCCCTTTAAGAAAAATTTCAGAAATATCTGCTTTCAAGTTTAACGCTTCTGGCAGGAACTGTTTTTTTGGGGTTTTTTTATGAAAAAAACGCAAACTTGTTTTTTTAATTTCGCTTTTTGTTATTGGGATTTGTGGATTTGGAATTGAACAATGCTTTGAATGGTTTATGAAGTCCAATTACTTTTTTTCAACAGAAAGGAAATGGAACAGATAATAAAGAAATATCTTCCTTCTTCCAAAGAAAAAGATTTTAAGTTTAGAAAACGGAAATTCAAATAATGAAACGCTGCAACTTGAACTAAATAATTCTGAAAATATAATAGAAAAAGCTGATCGGAAAGCAAAAAGATAAAAAGCAAATACGAATACAGGAACGAAAACAGAACTGTTTAAGATGTTTAAAAAAAGTTTAACAGCGAAAAAGGAATTAATAACGCCTTTTTTTCAAAAAAAGGGAAAGGATATTAAAAAGCTACTGAATTTCTTGAAACGTTAAAGGAAAGCGAAAAAAATAAAAATGTAAAAAAACATTATAAAAAAATTAACGGTTAAAAAGCAGAAATTTTTTTCTGCTTTTTTTATTCATTAAATCTTTTACTTTTTAATTTATTTCTTTATAAGGCATTGATTTTATGCAAAAATATATGTTATTATAAAGAAAAAAATAAGAAAGGAAAAAGAAAAAAATGATTGATTATTTGAAACTTGAGGTCAGTTTAAAGAAATTCTTTTGATTATGAAGCACAAAAGGAACATAAGAAAAAAAGTTGATAAAAATTTTTTTAAAAAAAGGGAAGTATTATATATTTCATTTTATTAATTTTATCGTTTGGCATACCGCTTTTTTTTAAAAAGATAATTATGATCGATGCTTCTTATTCCTGTTTTGGTTGTAGTTGATCCTTTAAGTGCCGTTGTTTTTTTGTAACGATTATAGAGGAAATAGCTGATCCTGACAAAAAAATTTTTGAAACAGATAACTATGAAACCGAAGAAAATTTGAAAAAAAGTTTCTGAATTTGGAATAAAAAAATGTAACAAATTTCAAGGAGAACATTTCCCTTTTGAGAAGAAAAAACTGAATATATGATTTTAGATGAAAAATTTCAAGGAAACTAAAAACATATTCATCAAGGGAAGTTTATATCAACAAAAATTTTTAAATATATTTTTATGGAACAGATAAAACTGACTTGAAAAAAAGCAGGATATGGAACTCCTTGAACTTCTGAAAAAAATAAAATTGATGAATAATATTGAAAAAAACTGAAAAAAATTATTTGTTGTTAAAAGGAAGCCTATGGCTTTCTTTTCTTTTTACATTTGAAATAAATTTTAAAAAAATTTTTTTATTTTAAAAAAACTAACCAAATAATATGTACAGTTTGCAACACATAAGCAAAATAATTACATTAAATATTCCATTTCACAAGGGATGGCTTCAAAACATCATAAATATTGAATTTTACTGTATTTAAAGCAAGTTATTCTTGAAAAAAATTGGGAGAGATATTGCTAAATCTCAATCAACTGCATCGCAGATGAGGTAGGACGACAGGACTACTTTTCTCATATTTTTTTATGATATTTATGTCTTCAACATAATAAATATGCTGGTTTAAATTTATCCCTTGATTATTGGAACATATAATGATTACAAGATATTATTGACAACATTGTAAAAATTATGCTATAATAAAAACATATAATAAACGATTTAAAGGAGAAAAACATGGAATTCATTATGAGATGGAATGAAAAACAGTAATTTTTTTGTGAAGGCGAAATAGACAACAAACTATTTAGTTTCTCAATAGATAAACATGAAAAGGTTCCGCAGACAGTAAAGGAAATTATTTTGGCATCAGTTAATGGAAAATTTGAGATGTTGGAAGTTGTAGATTATAATTCAGAAATTGATAACGAACTGCTTGCACTGGTTATAAAATATGGCGGAAGTTATAAAAAAACGAAGAATGTGAAATAGAGGTTATTCTTAATAGTGAATATTTCAGCATCGAATATAGAAAGCAGGATTTAAGCTTTTACAATAGTTCGGAAGAAGGATGCTATCCGCGCGAATGGATCAGTTATGCCGAAGCAATTGGAATAATGACAGGAATATCAAATCAGAACTGGAACAGCACGCAAAGCGGGCGTGGCATAGTAGGAGCGAACAGCGACTATGGACAAAGCGGGAGAATAAAGGATCACGGTTCATTTGAAAAAAATGATTGAGTCTCTTCAATCTATGCGAACGAAAAAACGAATTTGGATACGTTAGGAAAAACAGCGAAGTTTTTGAAATTTATGAAAAAATCAGCAATACAAAAATTTATGCTTCTGAAAAACTTCTGCGTTCTTGAAAAAGCGGGAGCCGTCGAATCAGTTGCAATCAAAGATAGCAATGTAAGGTTTGAGAAGCCTGCTGGAGTTTTTAAGGACAAATTAAGTTTTCTTTTTGGGGATAAAATTCTTATAATCGGAGACGGAAAAGCCAAATACAGAATACTGGAATATGGACGTTTTCCTGAAAAAAACCGGAGCCTGCATTAAGTGAAAGGGAAACTAAAAATGGAGCTTCTTAAACTTTGTCAAGAACTTGAAGAAACTAACATAATAAAAAAATATTGAAAAAAAGTAAAAGAAATTATTGCTGGAAAAAGAAACAGAAGTTTCTCCAGAAGAAAAAGAAGTTAAATGAACTTTCATTTAAAATTTCAAAAAAATAAATTTATAATTTAAAAAAAGACAAGAATAAAAAAATTTTTTTTGGAATTATTCTTGCTTTTATTAATCACATTATAGAAAGAAGGAACAAATGGAAAGATTAATAGAAATTATAATTGAAAAAAATAATAGAAATTTTACTTGAAAAATAATTACAAAAATACACGTCCCTTTCAGAGGATTTAGTTGAAATAAATAATAAAGAATTACCGCCAAATAATAATTTGCTTTCTATATATTTAATCTATAAAAAAATAAAAACAATTATTTTATTAGGAAAAGATTTTTTTATAGAAGGAATAAATGAATTTAATATAATTGAAAAACTTAAAAAAATAACAGATTCACATTTCAGATAAGCATAATAATCGCCAAAAATTATTGACAATATTATAAAATTATGTTATAATAAATTATAAAAATCAATAAAGGAGAAAAAAATATGAAATTTATTATGGAATGGAACAAAAATAGTAATTATTATGAAGGCAAAAATCGACAATAAATTATATTATCCATATGTAAATGGTTCAGTTATGCTGAAACAATTGGAATGATGGCAGGAATATCAAATCAGAATAGTCATTTCATTAAAAAAATTGCAGAAATAGATTTATAATAAAAAAAGGCAAGAATAAAAAAACCTTTCCGCAAATATTTTTTTGCTTTGTTAATCAATTATTTATATAATAGAAAAAGGAGAAAAAAATGAGCTTATTATGAAAAAAATTAGGCTGGAAACTTGGAAAAGAGAATGAAATTTTCCTAAAAAAGCCCTGAAAAAAACTGTTCTTTGAAATACTTGAAAAACTTAATCCTAAATATGTTGAAGTTTTTAAAGATCTTTTTAAAAATATATAAACAAGAATTCAATCGTGGCTTTCATACCGCATTTTTTTCCAGACGGTCAAAAATAAAGAAATTCAAACTTATGATGAACTTATGGAATTTGCTGGAAAAATACGATTCTGTCCAACTTATAAAAAAATTATCGAAATCGAGCAACGCGATAAAGAAAAAAATTGCTTAATTTTTGATGAAGCAACAGTAGAAAGTGAAATTTGGTTAAGAAGCAATAATCTGAAAACGACAAGTTTTAATATGAAAAAAATATTTGATATTGGGCTTGATACTGGAAATTATGAGCTAGAATTTTTTTTCAAATAATAACAAATTTATCGGTTACGAAAAAGAATATTATAATTATTTCGTTGTAGATAACGAAGGAAGAGATGGAAACATCGTTGAAATAAATAACAATAATGTTTTTTTGAAACAACGACATATGATTCTGAAAGTTATAAAACAAAAGAAATTCCTTTTTAATTTCTTTTATTCAACATCCGATTATCACTTTTGTTATTGTAGAACTTTTAAAAAGAAGAAAATTATTTGTTTAAGGATTTTTTTCGAAGGAAATGAAACAAATTTTTAAATAAAGGAACGAATATTAACTTCTTTTTTTAAATATTTCAAAAATTAGAGGAAAAAAATCAACGAGTTGAAAGAAATCAATTCAAAAAAAGAATATTTTTGTAAAAATTTTTAGAAGAGCAGAAATGGAACAAGTATCGAAATAAAAATTTCATTCGCTCTTAATTTGCTTCTTTTTCGAGTGCCAAATTTTATTAACGAAAAATGTTTTTAAGAGAAACAACCGAAAAAGAAGATAAAATTATTAAAAAAATTTTTATAATGAATCGCGAAAAATTGGAGAGGGACGTTTTCAACATCAATATTTATTCGGAATTGTTTTTTTAATTGAACGTATTGAAATAAACTCCGAAAAAAATTCCAGAAGTGATAACTTTGATGCAAGATACCTTTTCAATGGCACAAGAACTTAAAAATTCCACTTGATCTGACAAAAAAATAAATTCAGAAAAAAAGGGCTCAAAAAAAGAAACATGATAAATTTTTCAGAAGAAATTAAATTAAGAACAAGATTAAGGGAAAAAGGAAAAAAACTTGAAACAGTATTTGAATTTTCTGAAAAAAATTCAAACCTGTAATTAAAAAAATCTTGACGCTAAATATGAACTGATTAAAGACGGTGAAAGATTACTTTGCGAAGGGGAGGAGCAGCAGTAATTGCGTTTTTTTCTTATTTTAAAAAAACATAACGGAAGGAAAAATGCCTTATTTATTCCCTTTTAACTGAAGTCGAAGAAAAATTCAGACAAGGAAAAAGGAAAGGTACACAATTGAAATTATTGAAAGAAATGGCAAATTTGAAGTTGTCCAGTTCTTAGGAAAATTTAATAAAAAAACTTCTGCTTCGATAGAACTTGAAGCAGAACTTAGAGAGAAATTAAAAAAATATAAGAACAAAAGGGAACAATGTTTAAGTTTTAACAAACAGAACGTTTCAATGTTCTTATTTTATCAACAATGTTATAGAAAAGGAGAAAAAAATGAGCTATTATGAAAAAAATTAGGATGGAAAAATGGGGAAAGAAAAACGAAATTTTTTTCTAAAAAAAGGTTCAGAAAAAAACTGTTCTTTGAAATACTTGAAAAAAACTTAATCCGAACTATGTTGGAAAGCTTTTTAAAGAACTTTTTGAAATATATAAATAAAAAAATTCAATCGTAAGTTTCATTCCAGACTTTTTTTGGATGGTAAAAAAATGAAGAAAAATCAAACTTGTGATGATCTTATGGAAATGGTTGAAAAAAACGACTATGTAGAACTTATGAACATTATTGAAATTACTCCATACGACAAAAAAAGGTCGCTTGATCTTGATGAAGCGATAGTTGAAAAAGAAATTCACTTAGGAATTTGCTTAAACAGCGACAATTTTAAAAAAACATGCATTAATATGAGAAAAAAATTTTTGATACTAAAAAGTTACGAACTGGAAATTATCACAACTCAAAGTTATTGTATAGGTTATGAAAATTGCTTTTCTCTGGTTGAAAGAACAGAGATAGAAGAAATTGTCCAGATAAACAGCAATGATGTTTTTGAAACAGTAAAAATCAAGATATGGCTATATTAGGAAACAGTTTCCTTTTGATTTTATGGACGCTTTTGCAATTCCCAAACTTTTATTGTTATAGAAATTGCAAAAGAAAAAAACTATTTCTTTAAAAGATTTTTTTCAAAAAGAAATGAAGCAAATTTTAAACACCGGAACAGACTTGAAAAACTTTTTCACATATTTTCAACTTAGAGAGAGATTAAGCATAATAAAGGAATTCTCTTCAAAGAAAGAATATTTTACAAAATTTTCAGAAAAATCAAAATTGGAATAAATATCATAATAAAAATTCCTTTTTGTTCTTAATGCTCTTCTTTTTCCGTTCGAGTTATCTAATTAATGAAAATGTTTTAAGGGAAACAGTGGAGAAAAAAAGGATGAAATAATCCAAAATGTCATATTAAACGATAAATATTCAAAAATCTAGTGTTTTTACAATATTATTTCACTTTTTGAAGTTTGTTTTTTTGCTTAGACGTATCAAGCCAAGTCCTGAAAAAAACTGTCAGAAGCAATACAATTAATAAACGATACCTGCGTAATGGCTGGCGAACTTGAAATTCCGCTTGATCTGACAAAAAAATAAATTCAGAAAAAAATCTCAGAAAAAAACACGACAAGTTTTCAAAAAGAGTTCAAGTTAAGGGCAAGGTTAAGGGAAAAAAAGAAAAAAACTTGAAACGGTATTTGAGTTTCCTGAAAAGTTCAATCCTGTAATTGAAAAATATGGATGCTGAATATGAACTGATTAAAAGATGGAAAAAAAGGCTTCTTGAGGAAGGAGAAAAAAACAGCGCAACTGCGTTTTTTCCTATTTCAAAAAAATAACAGAAGGCAAATGCCTCATATATTCCCTTTTAACTGAAGAAAAATTCAGCAACAAGATATACAATCGAAATTATTGAAAGGAATGGAAAAATTTGAAGTTGCCCAGTTCTTAGGAAAAATTCAATGAAAAAGATGCCACTTCGATAAAAACTTGAAGTTGAACTTAGGGAAAAAAATTAAAAAAACATAAGAACAAAAAGCGAACAACGTTTAACTTTTAACTGACACAACATTTAAATTTAAATCATTTTAAAGAAAGGAAGAAGAAATATGGCAAAGTTTACAGTTACATTTATTCAGATTATGACGCTAATCCGAACGGAAAGGCGTCGATTACTGAAAAATGATACAGTAAAAATATTGATTCCGCAAAAAAATTTGGCGGAGGTTTCATAAAGGCGAAATATGTTGACTACGGAAGATTTGAACTTGAAAGTGGAAAAACTTTTTAAGTGATTGCTACATAGGTGCCTTATGGAACAATGAGGATTTTACAAAAATCCTGAAAGAAAAATTTGGGTTCAAAAAAATGCTTTTGAGTGCCTTTGACAACGAAGAGCAGTTAAGTGAAATCTGGGAAGATGGAATTGACTATGTCGGAGATGTTGACGGAGCGATTGCGGAATTTCCAGTAAAAAAATTATAAAGGAAACAAGCAATATGACCTATGAGGAATGTTGTTTCCATATAATCGGTGATCCTGAACAGGGAGGCAATTATAAGTTTGAATATCTGGAAACATATCTTGGGTTTTTAGGTAGCTACCTGAAATATATGCAATATCTTGGCGAAGTTGCAGTTGAGATAAAAAAAGTTGAAAAAAAGAGACACTTTTGTTGAAGACAGAATAAAAGTTTGAAACAGAAAAACAAATATCTTCTTGATTATATGAAAGAAGTTTCCAAAAAAAGATCCTGCTGATTATAAAAAGAATGGAAAGCATCTTAAAAACTTATGAGGTTTAACAGCAGGAAACTGCAAAAACATTTTTCTATGCAATCGAAAAATAATATAACAGAAACGATTGACTGACGAAATAAAAAGATGTTTTAAATTCTGAAATCTCCGAAAAAAATCAAGAAATCAGCTTTTAAAAAAATTCAGGAAGATATTTCGAAACTTGTGAACGAAAAATGCAAAAAAAGCAGATAAATGATTTGGGAACGGAAATGGCGAAAAATAATTTTTAAGTAAAGCGAAAGAATTAAAAGAAAAGCAGGATTAATTTCCTGCCTTTTTTTAATATTTTTGAAATTTTTTTTATTTTTTTAAAAAAAGTTCCAGAAGTTCCTTGCCCTGTTTTTTTCTAAATTCGTTTTATCAGTTCCATAGAACATATTCAAAAATTTTATTGATATAAACTTCTTTTTGCTTTTTAAATTACAAAATGTTCTATTACATTAGAATCTTATTGATATAAATTTCTTTTTGCTTTTTAAATTACAGAATGTTCTATTACATCAATTTTTCAATAATAAAAAAACAACATGTTTTTTTGAAGTGCTGACAACTTTCAAATATTAAGCATAATAAAGAACTCTATCATTTCAACAACGTTCCTGTTATTCTTGCAGATATTCAATTTTTAAGGAATTATCTTTTTGTCGCCTTTTTTTACAACATCTTTATCTATGTTTTCAAGAACAATTTCTTCCATAAAAAAACTTTTTTTACTAAATTATAATATTTTTATGTTAAAAAAACAATATTATGATTTTTTTAAAAATTAATTCGCATTCATACCCGCAAAATGATGAAAGCCTTGGCTGGTGCAGAGGGGCATAACCCCATAAGACGGCTATCTGTATTTTTTTAGTGTTCTGAAAAGACTGCGATAACCCCCGTTACAACTAACGGTAAAAAAAGCCAATCTCGTCAGTTCGGTTTTTTTGCAATTAAAGTTTCCTGTCTGAACATTTGTATTTTATCATATTTTTTTAAATTTTCGTCAACTGTTTTTTTGTTATTTTTTTATATTTTCCATTTTTAGAGACCCTAATTTCAAAAATCAAACAAATCAATACTTTGAATACATTTTTATTTAGAAAAAAATTAACAAAAAAATAGTAATGAAATAAAAGCTTTTTCACCACTAATTTTTTTATAACATCTTATATTTAAAAATATGCTTTAAATATTATGTTTGCTATATTTTCTAATAAGTCTTTTTAAATGGAAAAATATAATGTTATTTTTTTATATTCCAATAATCAAGGGATAAGTTTAAACAGTTCAACTTTTTACGTAAAAAAATCACGAAAAAGTAGTTTAGATATAAGATAAAAACCTAGAAAGTTTTAACCTTAAGGCAAGGCATACTGAACACCTCTACCAGCTCGTACGAAGAGATTCGTGCAATTGCTGGATGCTTTGTCAGATAAGTTTTCTTTTTCTGTTTTGCAATGTCTTGTTTGAATGAGGCAATTCTCGATTTCAATCTAAATGATTCATTGCAATTTTTCCTTATCTTCAAAAAAATATTATATCATATTCTGCTGAAAAAAATCAAGAAAAAAATTATATTTTTTTTATAATTTCCTGCAACTGTTTGCAACACTATATTTATTGATGTTAAAGATATAAATTTTTACAAAAAATATTAAAAAAAGTAGTCCTGTCGTCCCTACCTCATCTGCGATGCAGTTGATTGAGATTTAGCAATATCTCTTCGATCTTTTTAGGAATATTTTGTTTTAAATATAGTAAAATTCAATATTTATGATGTTTTGTGGTATCCCTGTTTAAATAGAATATATAATTGTGGTTATTCTGTTTATATGAATATATCATTCCTTTAAAAATTTATTCTAAATATAAAAAAAGAAAAGCCATAGGCTTCCTTTTAACAGCAAATAATTTTTTTCGAATGACTTTCATATTATTAATTATTTTTTTTATTTTTTTCAGAAGTTCAAGAAGTTCCAAGTCCTGCTTCTTCAAATCAGTTTTGTCAGTTCCGTAAAAATATGTTAAGAATTTTATTAATATAAATTTCCTTCGGAGAATATTCTTCTGTTCTTTTTAATTTTTTTCATCCAGCATCATATATTCAGTTTTACGTTTTAACAAGGCTATATTTTCCTTAAAAATTCGTGATATTCTTTATTCCAAATTCTGAAACTTTGCTTAAATTTTTCTTCCGTTTCATAGTCGCTTCCCCAAAAAATCTTTTAGGACAAGAGCAGCAGAGAATCAGTTCATAAATTAACATTAATCCAAAAGTACGAAAAATATAAAAAAACGAAAAAAATCAATTTGAGGAGAGATTTTTTTGAGGAGATAATGCAATATATAATTGATGCTAAAACAATTGGAGACATCCAAAAAAATTATTTTTTTCGATTTTATCTATTTTTTTTCTTTATATTCTTTTTTTCAGCTTTTATAATCATAGAACGGTTTTAAGTCTTGTTCCAGTTTCAAATAGTCAATCATTTTTATTGTTCCTGCCTTTCGTTATTTTATCATATTTTCAAGCTTGTCCTGCAGCTCAAGGAAGTATCCAATCATCTTGTCAAGATTGTCAGGATATTCCGAAAGGCCCTTGTAGTATCTCAATCTTGAGGCAAATTCGACAATGAACAGCGGAACATTGTTTTTAAGGCATTGCCTAAACATCAGAAGCCTTCCTGTACGTCCGTTGCCGTCAATGAAAGGATGTATATGCTCATATCTGCAATGGAAGTCCACAATGTCCTTCAAGTTCATATCATTCTCATCAACGCTTCTCATAAGTTCGGATATAAGGCTCGAAACTTCTTCAGGAGCGGCCGTTACCCTGTTCCCTACATAGTTTGGCACGGTTTTGTATTTTCCTACAGCATACCATTCCTTTCCGACATTCTGGGTATTCTTCAAAAAGTATTGAATGAAGTTCAAAAAGCCAGTTGTGAGATAAAGGCTCGTTAATTGTGTCAATGACATAGTCAACACATTCAAAATGGTTTTTAACTTCTGCTATGTCGTTGTCAAGTTTCAGCCCGTTAAGCAGATCAACTGAATGTATTCCAGTCTCCCTTGCCTTTGGCATTTTTTTCCTTTGTAAAGGTTTCTGACTTGGTCAAGGCTCCAGCCTGTTTCCTTCAATTGAGTTTGAGTTGTAGGAAAAAGACGGCTTGAAAAATTTTCATATTCCTTTCCTGATTTCTTTAAAATTAAACTGTTGTCCATAATTTTCCTTTCCTTTTTTTAAATTAAGTTTATTTTTTTATATTTTTTTGTTTTAAGAACATTTATAAAACCAGTTCGCAATAATTAATGCTACACTTTTATTATATCATTAATTGACTGAAAAAAATCAACAATCAAAATGAAAAAAATATTTTTTTAATTTATTGACAAAAAAATATGATGTTATGTTATAATAAGTTATATCAAAAAAATAAAGGAGAAAAATAATGGAAGAATTAATTAATTTAGAAAACTTTAAATTCAAATCCGAAACAATAACAGCAACTTTTGATGCTTTTTGATTTTTGAAATAAAAGGTAGTTTTAGCGAAAAAAAGAAATTGACAATTTCAAGTTAAAAATTAAAAAGAGATGGAAAACGAGAACATAAATTTGGAAAAACGCTGCCTTAATTTTTATCTGCTTTTTGAAGAAGCAGATGACATCGTTACATTCTTTTTCAAAAACAGAAGTTTGAAAGAAGAAGAAATCTATGAGAAAAATAGTTAATGCAGTTTGCAAATTCAAAAAGTTTTCCTGAAATTCATAAAATTGAAATAATTAAAAAAATTCAGATGACGATAACTTGGTATTCTTGCCTTTGGAAGAAAGTTTTAAATTGAATATCAAAAATTCTGAAAAATAGATTTTCATATATACAAGGAAAAAGAAAGTATTAAAATTTCAAATGAAGAACTTGAGGTTCTTGAAAAAAAGAAATTAAGGAATATAAGAGCATTAAGAAAAACATTTGATAAATTTTTCAAAAAGAAATCAAGGAAACTGTCGAAAAAAACAAAACTGTCACAAAATTTCCTGTTCTGCAGAAGCAAGTTGAAATAATATCGCCTTCGTTAAAAAAATACTTAACGATTTTGACAGCAATAAACTGGAATATGACTTGGATCTGATGATTGAACTGGAATATTGGAGCGGAAAAAAGAACTGATTTCTTGGAACAGAAAGAAAAATAGATGAAGTGGAACTTATAAGCGAATTTGAAGAATTTTGCAATTGTTGATTTAGAAAAAAATGAGATGTGCGAAAAATAAATGTTTATTTAATATTTTATGGTGAAGAAGGAAAGCATCTTTCATCAGCATTTCCAGTTTCTGACAACCAAATAAAAAAATAATTGACAGATTAACCAAAAAAAGAACTTCTAATTATCAACTTCCAAAAAAACTTGCTTTTAAAGAAAAAAATATACAAGTTTAAAAAGCAGGAACCTTTGAAAGAAATTCTAACAATTTGGATTTTTTTAAAAATCAAGGAAGAACTTGGTTTTTCTAACATTAGTAAAAGGAAGCAATGCAGAAGATTTTCCAGATGAAGATCAGCTTGTGAAATTAACAGTAGCAATTCTATTTCAAGAATTGATGTTTCATTTTTTTCGTTAGTTGAAAAAAACATTTTATTATGATATAATAATTCTATAAAACAAATGCTTGCTCTAGGCAATGCAGAAAGGAAAACCAATGGAAGAAAATATAAAAAAATCAGAAAACTTTGAGGACTTGGAGCCTCTAAAGAAATTTGATCTTGATGAGCTTCATAGAAGGCAGGCCCTTCTTGATGCGAAATTTATGCAGAAGGAAACTGCAAATGAAAAGACTGAAGACGGTTTGGTGGATGCATATATTTGCGAACTTGGGGAACTTCTTCAGGAATTAAAGCCAAACTGGAACTGGTGGAAGACTAAGAACCTGACTCCCCTGGCAAGGGAAGAGTTCTGGAAGAGATGAGTGACGTCTGCATTTCTATCTCAGTTGGTATAAGAAGGAGGACTTCTGGAAACAAGGAAGTTTATCTCCTTATGACTATCAGAACATGATTAAGGATGACAAGCAGGCTGGCGTAATACTTGCCCAGCTATGGAGTCAGCCTGCCAATAAGATGTTTGGTGCAATGCTTGTAATTGCTGAATGCGTAGGGTGCAAGTGAAGCCGAATTCCTTGAAGTGCATCACAAGAAATCATTAAAGAACTGGAACGTGAGATCAACAGAAAATTATTAAAAAGAAAAAAATCCTTGCTTTGCAGGGACTTTTTTTATAATATAAAAAAACCTGTTAATTATAACAGGCTTTTTATTTTTAAAAAAACTTTCAAGGATAACTTCCTTCATATCCTTATATTCCTCAAGCATTTTTTTCGATACTTTCAACTTTTTCATAAGAAATCTTTATATTTTCTTCTTTTTCAAATGAGAAAACGCTGCTAAATCCTTTTATATCCAAGTTTAAAAACTTTTTGTTTTCGGGAATGATTTGCAGGCAATCGGCTCCATTGTTTTTTTAGTTATTTCGATTTTACGGATTGCTTTATAGTTTTTTTAAACTGCGAAACTACATTGAAAAACTCTTGAATAAAGAATTTCGTCTTCTTCCGTTTCCTTGTTTTCAAAAAGTTATGTAAGCAACATTTTCAAGTTCCTTTAAATAAAAACAATGCCTGAATAACATTATCGAAATAAATTCCTTCATCAACAATTAAAAAAATAAAATTTCATTCTTAACTTTTTTTCCAGTTCTTCTTCTGAAAAAAATTTCCTTTAACCTCAAAAATAAAAATTTTTTTCAAAAAAATTGCCGTTATTGCTCCTTGTTCAAATTTAAAAATTTTCTAGTTTAATTAGTTCTTCCATATTTTTTTCTCCTTTATCTTTGATATATTTATTATAGCATAATAACATTTATTTGTCAATTATAAAAAAATTTGATGCGTATTAATTTTTTTCTTGACAAATATTTTTAATTTTGTTAAAATAAAACGAAAAGGAATAAAAAAAGTAAAAAGTTAATTATATAAAAAAAGAGATGGAAGTACCGGAAAGTCTTTCACATCATCTCTGCTATAATAATATCATAATTTTTAATAAAATGTCAACCTAAAGAAAAACATCAGAATTAAATAAATTATGATAACTGGAAAAATTTCAAAAATAAAATTGAAAAATTCCAAATGAAGCAGAGTAAAGAAAAGCATAACAGGCTTATCTCTTTTATCTGCTTTTTTTAATTTCCTTAAAAATTAAATAGCCGAAAGGCAGAAATGAGGATCAGAAATGAAAAAAATTTAAATGAAACCAAAGCGGGAGTTATTGCATTGAATGTGGTGAGTGATGACAATTTCTTGGAAATTAATGGTGTGAAAATTGAAAGGAAGGAATATAATGGAGTTCCTGTCGTGACTTCTTGGGATATTGCAAAAAAATACATAGCAAAGAAAAACAGAAGAGTCAATGAAAAATTTTAAGAACGTAAAAAGAAAAAAATTAGTTTTTAGGCGAAGACTATTTTGCACTAAACAGGAAAGAAATTTCTGAATCGAATTTTTTTCGATTCAAGAAAAAAATTCCAAACAACGTAAAAAAACAATATATCTCTTTACGGAAATGGGATATTTGATGCTATCAAAAAAACTTTTTAACGATGATTTTTAGTTGGGAAATTCAAAGAGAATTAATTAAAAATTACTTTAACATGAAGAAGTTAAAAAAATGCACTGGAAAAACGGCGAAATTGAAATTGTTCCAAAAATCTCAACCAAAAATCTTATAATCCATCAGAATATGAACTGACTAATCAAAAAAATAGAAATGATGAAAAACAGAAAATGAAAAGGAAAAAAATTGAAACTTGAACTAGGAAATTCATTTGAAAGGCTCGCTGACAAGATAATTAATGAAAAAAATGAAAAAGCACATTACTAATATATTCAGCAAATTCGCTTGCAGGAAAAAGAAATATTACAGCTTCCCATGGCAGAAAAAAACTTTCTTTTTGAAGCAGGAAAAAAATTGCTGAAAAAAATTAAATGAAAAAAATATGGAACAAACATATCAGGAAACAGAATTGGAAGAATTGCAAAGGAACATAAATTGAAAAACCAGCGAATATGGATATTGGTACTATGACAAATCAAGAAGTTCAACTAAGCAAGTTGAAACTTTCAGATATTATGAAAATGCTGTTGATAAAAATTTATGAGATTATAATGAATGACAACGAATTGAAAAAAAGAAATGTTTCTAAAAAAATAAAAACTCTTGCAAAAAAACAAAAATTAATTGGATGAAAAAGCCCACTTTTTTTAAGGTGAGACTTTTTTTATATCTTTTTATTTTTTTATTTATTTTCATATTCAGGCAATGCAACAATTTCCTGCATATATCCTTTTTTTCTCATCCTTTTTCAGATGAATTACAAGAGAATTTTTTTAACAAATTTTTTTCAAGAAGTTCAATAATCTTCTTCTTTTTCTTTTTCATTTGAATAATGAATATCAGGATCAGAAAGATATTGCTTCATTTTCAAAATTGATTTTTTTCAGTAACGGATATTCTTTCCTTTAAAAATTCCATCATAAGAAAGATTTAATCCAAAAAAATGTAAAGATTTAATCCCAAAAACATATTTATGATTTTCATAAATTGGTTTAAAGAAAATGTCAATCATTTGAACAATTTCTTTCCCTTTTCTTATTTCCTTTATTGAAATAGTTTTGCGAAGCCTTCCGTAATCTCTAAAATAGTCAAGGATAAAAATCGTTAAATGTTTCCTTGCCGCTTCCAGTTTTCCCTAAAATCATAATATTTTTTTATTTTCAGAGAGCGCTTTTCTTATTTCATTTAAAACTTCTCTTGAAATCTGCTTTTTTTCATCCTTTTTGGGATCAGTTCCAATATTTTCTATCTTTTGTCCATTTTCAAACATCGCTTCATATCTTGCGATTCTTGCAAAAAGATAAGTGCTCATTTCTTTTGAAAGATTGCAGAACTTAGGCTCTAAATTTTCCCAAAAGTCAACATGTTCCTTTGAAATGAACTCAAGGCCCGAACTTGGGTTATACGTCAATCTGTCGCCTGCATAAGATCCGGTAACAGTAAAAACAAAGTTCCTGCTTTTTCCGCTTTCATCAAGGTAATGTTCCAGTGCTTCTGAAAAAAACCCGCAAAGTCTGGTATTGCCTAAACTTCTTTCAACATTCCCTTTTCTTATTCTATATTTTCCAAAAGAATATTCCATATTTTCAGGCAGATATTCGGCAATCTTTAAAATATTTTCCAAAGTTTCTTCATTCGCAAACTTTCCCTTTCCATAAAGAAGTTCATAAATGACTGCAAGTTTTGGAAAAATTATCTTCAATATTTTTTTGTATGCATCAATTCTTTTTTTTCTCTTTTTAATATTCCGCCCTGTATTAAAGTTCCTGCTATTTCTTCTTTAAACAGTTCTTTTTCCAAAGGACTGAATAAGAGAAATTAGACTGCCGATAAAAATCCTTGCTTCCGTGGCATATTTCGATTTTTTTCCGTTTTTCCAGTATAAACTGGTTAATGCCAAAATTTATTCTCATCTTCTTAACAGTCGACAAGTTATTTATATTATCATTTTCATATTTAAAAATAAATCTTATCTCCTTTATATTCAAAAAAACTTTATATTCTTTTGAAAATAGTTTCCTCAATGTTTCAATTTCAGTTTCATAGTCAGTAAAGAACGTTTTCACTTTAACTTTTCTTTCTTCAATTTTCCCGGTCATTTCAACTTTTGTCCTGTCAGCTGAAACAGTCATCTTCTTCCCTTCAACATCAAAAATAATTTATAAAGTTTGTTTAAGCAGTGCAGTTTCTTCTTTTTTTATAGTTGATTATATTTGAGTTTGAAAGAGAAAAAGCAGTTCATTTTCGAAGTTCATATACAGAAGTTCGCCAATTTCCCCATTATTTCCAATTTTAAACTTAAAACTGTAACGAAATGGCAAATAGTTCAATGCCATCTTGAACTTTTCAAAATTCAGCATTGGATTCGCCTTTTATACATCCATTTGAAAAAGAATTTTTGAAAGAACATCGGCAGCTCCACTCAAAAAAATACCTGCTTCAACATTCAGTTTTTTTCATTTTAAAGTATATGGAAAAATATGTAACAGAAATTATTTTTTTTAAATTTCTTATCCTCCAAAAAAATTTCTTTCTTAAAGATTTCAAATTTCAAGTCATTTTTCTGCATTTGAAAGCCTATAATCAAAAATTATCAAACCAGAATCCCAGCTTTTTCCATTTTACAGGAAACATTTGCTTTTATAACATCCAAAACTTCTTCAAAATTTCTCCTTGCATTTCCAAAAACTATTTTTCATAACTTTGATAAAAAAATCTTCCGTAATTTCGCAGATAAAATTATCCCCTAAATAATTTTTTTTAGTTTTTTTCTAAATCCTTTGTCATTTTATTCACCTTGCAGCTTCAAAGGTCGCCTTTTCTTTTTTTCAGTGGCATCCCGCCATCGTTTTATTATATCATTGATTTATATTTTTTTGTCAATCAAATAAAATAAAAAAAGGAAACCTTTTCAGATTTCCTTGTGGTAGATTTCGTATTAGAAAGATTACAATTAATTATATCATGCATTTACTGGAAAGTCAACAGTTTTTTTAAATCACATTTCAAAGTTTCCAGTTTCCCCATTTTCAGCCTTTTTTTCAAAAGGAATTTAACAAGATTCCTAAACTCCGAAAGCGCCTTTTGCATCTTTTTCCTGATATGCTGTCAGCATCTTGCGAACTTGTAAGGGTTCTTGACATTTCAATAAATACATCTCTTAATTCCGAATTTGACATCGACTGAATTTCGCCAGAACTGCCTTTCCTGTCAAACTGCGCTCCAATAATTCGTTCTCCTTTTTACCGTTATCCTTGCAAACGATTTCCAAGCACCTCCATAACTTTTTTTCAGCTGAATAAATTCCAGTCCTTTAATGCAGAAAAATCCTAATGTGCTAAAAAAATCATTGCCAATATAAATATTATCTTTTTCATAAAAAAATCACCTTTTATCTTTTTGTTTTTTTCATTTAATTTTAGCATAAATTTTAAATTATTTCAAGTTTAAGAAAAAAATAGTTTCAATGTATTCTAATTGACAAAATGTACCGATTATGCTATAATTATTATGCTGAAAAATAAGATAAAGGAGAAAATTAATGGAAGAAAAATATAAGAGAGCAGTATGAAAAAAATTAAAGTCAGAAATTGAAAAAGCATAGAAAACTTTATTATGACGATGACAGACCCGAAATATCAGATCAGGAATATGATGAGTTTCTTGTAGAGCTTGAAGCCTTCGAAGCGAACTATCCTGAACTTTCAGAAAATGTTTCGCAGAAAGTAGGAGGAAATGTTTCAGAAAAAGTTTGCAAAAGTGCGAGCATTCAGCGCCTATGCTAAGCCTGTCAAACACATACAACATAAAAGGAAATTGAAGAGTTTGACGCAAGGGCAAGGAAGATTACAGGAAAAGATAAAATTGAATATGTTCTTGAATTAAAAGCTGGACGGACTTTCAATTGCCCTGATTTATGAAAAAAAGGAAAAACTTGCAAGGGCATTGACAAGAGGAGACGGAACAACAGGGGAAGATGTTACAGAAAAACATTATGCAGATAAAGTCAGTTCCTAAGAGGCTGAAAGAAAAAGGCTGACGTTGAAGTAAGGGGGAAGTTGTCATGCCAATTTCAAGTTTTAACAAGATTAATTCACAAAGGGAACTTGACGGGGATGAACCTTTTGCAAATCCAAGGAATGCGTACGCAGGAACTGTAAGGCAGATTGATCCTGAAACAGTTGCAGAACGTGAACTTGACTGCTACCTGTACCACCTTATAAGTGCAGAGGAGAACGGAAAGAAACTGGAATTCAAGACGCACAAGGAAACGATTGAATATATAAGAAAACTTGGCTTCAAGACGACTGATGTTTTTGAAGTCCATAGCTCATTTGATGAGCTTTGAGAAGTCAATTGACAATTGGAACAGGGACAGAAAGAGCCTTGACTTTGATACTGACGGAATGGTTCTGAAAGTGAACGACATTGAACTCCACAAGGAACTTGGCTATACGGCAAAAAGTCCAAGATGGGCAATAGCGTTTAAATATCCTGCAGAGCAGGCCCAGACAAAATTGCTTTCAGTAACGTTCCAGCAGGGGAGGACAGGAGTGATAACTCCGGTCGCTGAACTTGAGACCGTTGAAATATCAGGAAGCAAGGTTTCAAGGGCTTCGCTTCACAACTTTCCTGAAATTGCAAGGAAGGATATAAGGATTGGGGATACGGTCGTGGTTGAGAAGGCGGCTGAAATAATTCCTTATGTGGTGAAATCTCTTCCAGAAAAAAGAAATGGCAGTGAAAAAGATTGTCACTGAGCCTGAAAAAAATGCCCTTTCTGCAACGGGAAACTTGAGCATGTTGACGGACTTGTCGCACTAAGATGCATAAATCCTGAATGCCCTGAAAAAAATAGCAAGGCAAATAACGTACTTTTGCTTCAAGGGAAGGGATGAACATAACGGGCCTTGGGGAAAGCATTGCAAGGCAGCTTATTGAAAACGGAATTATCAAAAGCATTCCTGACGTTTATAAGTTTGAAAAGACAGGCAAAGGGAACTTGAAAAAGCTTTGAAAGAATGGGCACAAGGAAAAATTGAAAATCTTTTAAATGCCATTGAAAAAAATCAAAAAGGCAGCAAGTTCGAAAAGGTGCTTGCCTCACTTGGAATACCTTACGTTGGCAAGAAGGCATCAAAGATAATAGCAAAGGAATTCGGAAGCCTTGAAAATGCAAAAAAATCAAGGAATTGAAGCCCTTGCAGAAACAAAAGGGATTGGAAACAAGGTTTCGCAAGAACTGTTTGAATTTCTTTCGTCTGAAAAGAATTTAAAAAGTGATTGATGAGCTTTTTGGAACTGGGACTTGACTTCGGAAACAGCAAAGCGCAGGAAAAAAAGAAATTGCTGACAATCCTGTTAAGAACAGAACTTTCCTTGCAACTGGAAAAACTGGTAAAATACAAAAGGGATGAAATCAAGGAAATCATTGAGGAACTTGGTGGAAATTTTTGCATCATCGGTAACTAAAAGCCTTGATTTCCTTATTGCAGGTGAAAAAGGCTGGAAGCAAACTGGAAAAAAGCTCAAAAAGTCTAGGAATAAGAATTTTTAAGTGAAGACGAATTTGAAAAAGGAATTTTTAGGCAAATAAAAAAAGCAGTGAAATACTGCTTTTCTTTTTATATCATTTCATTAACTTGTATAACATATGCAATATCGTTTATTTCGTCGCTCAACCAATCAATTTCAGCCTCAAAAATTTTTCATCAGGTTCGCCTTTTAACTGTTTTTTTCTACAACATACATTGTATTTTTCAGGATTGTATTCAGAAGCGAGAAACATTGTGTCAAAAAGATTTATTTTAATTTCCGCTGTACTATCGCTGATTGTCATATCGCATCAGTCTTGTCCCACGTTATATCCATTGTTTCTAATTTTTTTCAGCAATATTGCATATTTTTTTCAATGCTTAAATCTGAAAAAAATATTTTTGTTACAAACTCTGCAAGGTTTTGACAGAAAAAAAGCATACATCTGAATTAAGTTCTATTCCTTTTGAGTGAATTTTGCCACTTTTGTCAAAGACTAATTCCAAAGTTCCGATTTTAAAAAAATTATTCCGTCTTCAGTTTCGGCAACATCAGTTACCTGTTTTGCAGTTTCTGAAAGAAGTTTTATGTTTCTAAATCCGTGCTTTCCAAATTCAATTTTTCCCTTCCTGTATGTTCTTAATTTCCTTTTTTTAATAATTTTATTCTTAGGGCTGTTCATAATAATTCCTCCTGAATTTTTTTCTCATTTTTTTATTAAGATTTTATCACTGCACTCTTAGTGAGGTAAGAGCGACAGCGAATACTTCCCTTTAACTTCAAAAAAATATTATAGCATAATATTATATTTTTTTGTCAAACGTTTTTTTGTTTTATTAAAAAAATGTTTTTTTATAATTTTATGTCTGCATAAAAAAATAAAGTTAATCGTTTTTTTGTTTTATTGAAAAAAATGCTCCATGCTATGATATAATAAAAAGATATAAATAAGAAAGGAACAAAAAAGATGATCCAAAAAAATATTAGATATAATAAACAACTTTCCTGAATTTTCAAGGGGATATATTGCTGGAATGGCAAGCGAGTTTGAAAAAGGAATATGTGCTGAAAAAAAGAGGATGGCATTAACTGCTACATAGTAAATGGAAATAATAGGATATATCTTGTTGAAGATACAGCAAACACTTTCAGGATTGCCAAAATAAAAAAAGTTTCAAGGGAAAAGCGGAAGTAAAAATTTGGTGTCCGTTTTTCATGAAGATACTGAAATAAATTTTTTTCAAAAAGCAATTGATGAAACAGATAAAAATGATATGCTGGGAAAAATTATTTTTCGTTTTGTTTTTTTAACAAGAAAGTGGAAAAAAGCAAAAGTATTTTTTTGTAGGCTCCTGAAAATTTTACCATTCATAACAAAGGGCTTCAATTTTTTTGTTATGAAATGGACAATGAACTACTTGTCAAAAAAATCACTTGTTGCCCTTTGATATTTCAAAAGGCCCTTTCTGAACTTGACAAATATGAAAATTCTTACTTTTTTTCTTCCACGCGGACTTGCTTATGCTTGTAAAGAATTTTTTTGAATACGGAACTTTACGCTCAATGCTTTCAGAAAAAAATTAGGAATAAAGGAAAGTCCAGTTTTAAAAAAAGTTCCATCAGTTTTAGTTCCTTTTGCAATTTGCTTATATTATGATGTGAACGGAAGACATCATTTTATAATAGATGAAATTTTAAGAAAAAGGCGATATTTTAACAAAAAAAGTTATTTGAAAAATTATTCTTTGTTTTGTTTTTTTCGAAATTTCTCTTATTTTATATTGCGAACTTGAAGGACTAAATAAAAGATGGAACATTGAACTTGAAACCGCTGATGAAGAAAAAGTTTGAAAAAAATATAAAGATCTTATAAATAAAGTTTTTTTGAAAATTCAGATGCAGAAAGTACCAAAAATATTCTTTGAAAATCTGAAAAAAATGCGAAACGCTTGAAGATGTTGAAAAAAATATTCAAGAAAAACTCGAAAGGAAGATGCAGGCGAAAAAGAATAAAGGAAACACCTGAAACTCCTCTTAAAAATAGCGAAGAAGTTCCGCAATTTTTATTCTAATTATTTAAAAAAAGAATTGAATAATGTTGAAATGATAGAAGATGAAAAAAAGGCTTCTTATGGAAGGGGTATGGCAAAAAAACTCATGCCTATGACTATCTTGAAAAAGATAGATTACGGAAAAATGCGCTCTTTTCTCTTTTAAAAGAAAAATAACATAAGATATACCTTTGAAATTGCTGCAGGCAAAATCCAGAAACTTTTTTTAAGCCAGTGCAGGAAATCCTGCAACAAGACAGATGAGGAAACCGAAAAACTTTCTGAAAGAATTAATGTGGCTGTTGACAAATATAATCGGGATATTGATAAAAAAACTGGAAAAATAAAAAGAAAAAAACTTTATGAAAAAAATATTTCGAATTTTTCTAGCCCTTGAAAAATCCACAAATAAGAAAAAAAGAGGGATTTCAAGAAAGGTGAAGCTGCAATTGAACGATTGGCTTTGTTTCTTGAGGCTCTTTATGAGTTAAAAATCTTATGCAAATATAAAAAAATAAATATATTGAATACAGCACCGATTTTGAATTAATGACCGTTAAACTGAAAAACGACATTATGGAAATCAAAGTAGAATATCAAGGGAAATAGAAATAGTTGTTACGATTGATAAAGCAGGAGAACTTGATTTTTATTTTAACTCAAAAAGAAGATGATGGTATCCCTGAATACCAAAACATTTGTTTTGTTGATGAAGACTTGGCAAGCAGAAGATGCTTTCTTAATATGACGCTGAAAAATGGTTTATGAATATTATAGCAGCAGTTCGGGCCTTGCAAATGAAATATTTAAAATTTTCAATGAAGCCGAAACAGTAAGCGATGAACTTCCAATTTTCAGTTTATTTTTTTATTGCCTTTGATTAAAAAGAAGGAACTTTTAAAATTTCAGAGCCTTGTTGATTATGCAAAGAGCAGAGGAATATTTGAAGAAAGTTTTGAACTCCCTGCTATTAAAAAGAAAAAAACAACTGTAACAATGAATGGAACATTTTTCTTGGCACGGTTTATGCTCTATCAGCTGGTTTTTTTGCCAAAAATTTAAAAGCAAAGGAATTTCTGATTCATAATTTTTTTGTTAATAATAATATGCTGAATGAAATTATGAAAAATAGTTGATGAATTACCTAAAAACAGAAGTTTTATTTCATTTTTTTATGTCTGCTACGTTATAGGAAAGTTTAAAAAAATTTTGAAGTTGAAACAAATGATTTAGAAAAAAGAAAATTATTTGTTTTGCCTTTTTGGAAAACATCGCACAAAAAAATGATAATCTTATGAGGATATATGAACTTAATTCAATTGAAGAAATTGAAAAAAATTAAGTTTTGAAACTTCAAAGGAAATGCTTAATAAAGAAAAACTATGAAAAAAATTATCTAAAAAAACTGTTATCGGATAAAAAAACTTAATATTTCAAAAAGAACTTTTAAAAACTGGTCAAAAAAACTTAAAACTTTCCGAAATGGAAAAAAATTGAAGTAGTTGAAACCGAAAAGCAGCTGGCTGAAAAACGAAATTTTTTTTCGATTATATAGTAGATGATAAAATATATGATAATGAAAAATTTTATAGCATTTAATTTTTTTGGAATAAAAAAAGAAAAAGTAAAAATATTTTATTATAGTTTTTGAAGACAAAACATATTATGATCATAAAACCGTATCTCTTTCAAAAAATTGAAGAATTTGAAAATGATGTTTCAGAACTGTTTAAAAAAAGAAAAATAAAAGAATATTTTTTTCAAACAAATAAAATTTAAAAATTTCTAAAAACAAAAAAAGCAGGAATTATTTTCCTGCTTCCTTTTTATATTTCTCATAAAGTTTTGCCATTTCATATAATCGTGGTTTAAGTTTTCTGCAATTTCGCTTCAGGTCCTATACGGTATATCGGCAAGTCTTCTCCGTATCCAATATATAAAACGCCACGCAAACTTATATTTACCGCTGAACATTCAGCAAGCATTTGAATTTCAAGGTTTCTGTCAATATCGTTGTATCGGCTTTTTGTTTATCCTGTTCACTTCAACAACGATTTCACTGCCTACTTCATAAGGATTTTTTTCTTTGTATTTTCAGAAAGTTTGAAATCCTTTTTACCTTTTGCAACTTTGTTTCAATCCATTCAATAAATTTCAGATCAAGGTCATACATCTTTAATGCAAGAGCTGTTTCTGCATAATAAGTCTTGAAACTATAAGGATGTGCGATAAAGTCCATTTTGCACCATTTCAGGTTAGCGGTTCCTGCCCTGTCAGAAAATTTCGGATATTCCTCAAAGCTTTCCGTTCTTCCGGTCTTCTTAAATTCCTCATAAAGTGTGGCAAGTTCAAAAAGGGCGATATAAAGCACATTTTCATCAATTTCTTCAAGGAATGGCATACTGCTACCAAAAAAGAAATTAATCCCATTTCCATTTTTTTCAAACTTTGTGCATTCAAGATTTTCAAACTCATATCCGTCGCACCACCATTCAGGATAAAATTTGAACTTTCCTTCTGCTCCAAAAAGTTTTGAAACTTCTGAAAACTCTCTTTCTTTCTCATCTTCCTTTTCAAAAAGATTTTTATAAATCCAAGATTGAAAATTCTTGTTCCAACCATAAACTGTATAAATAATCTGCTTTCCAGTTTTTTTATCTGCACGCCTTCCATAAAGTCCATTCTTGCATATCCAAGGTTAATTGTTCCAAAAATCTTTCATAATTTTTCTCCTTTTTTTTATTTTTATCAATTCATTGAACAACGAAAATTTGTCTCCTAGCAAAGAAAAGGTTGATTTCTGTTTCACTTGAAATATTTTCCATTTCTTCATCACTTATGCCCAAATCAATAAGTTCTTTTTTTATATTTTTTTAAAAGACATCTTCTTTTTCTTCTTTATTTTCAAACCAAAGTTCGTCCATTTCTCCGTTCTTTTCATAAACTTCAATAACTTCTTCGAAATCTTTTTGAAAAATGTTATTCTTGAAATATTATGAAGTTGATTTTCAACATAGTATGAATTTTCTTTTATTGTTTTTACTGTTTTAAAAATCTCCAACTTTTTCAAGTTCACTTAAAATGACATAAGGATCATTCCACTTGTTTTCAGAATATTCCTTTTCATTTTTCAAAGAAAGCCACTTCCCTTTCTTTAGTTCGGTATAAGAAAGGTTCATAACTTTCAAAGAGTTCTTCTGTTTCCCACTTTTCTAAATCTCTATCTACATTTAAAGAATAAAGTTCTAAAAATAGTGTCCCTGTAATCAGCGTTTAATGAAATCCGGCATAATTGCCATCTATTTCGCTATTTTTTTAACTGGAACAAGAAAAAGAGTTCCCAATTTTTTTGAAATTCTTTTTTTCTAACCCTGCTCCACAAGGTTCACATTCAGTCGTCGATATGTTCATACCATCCCGCAATTTAATTTAATTATTTCCATTTTTCTTCTCCTTTTTATTTTATATAATAATTATATCATAATATTATTGTTTTGTCAATCAAATTTAAAAAAATTATTCTATTTTTTTCCAAATGATTAATAAATATCTTAATAATAACAATTCAATTGAAAAAAAGGAAAGCAGATTTTACTTCCCTATTTTTTTGTTTAAAAATTCTATTAACATTTTATCAAGTTCGCCTTTTAATTATTTCAACCTTTTTTTCTTCTTTTTCTCATTCTGCTTTTTCTTCCCATTTCCCTTTAAAAAAATATTCAAGAATTTTTTTAAGCATTTGCAAGCAACCTGTCTAAAAATTTTTTTCCATAAATTCTTCGGCAGTCATTTCATAAACTTTTTTTCACTTTTGCTGAAAAAAATATTTCGTAATTTTCCTGATTGATTCTTATTATTTCCATTACGTTTTCGCTTTTTTTATTTACATAATTTATTTTTTTATATTTGAAAAGTTTCTTTAATTTTTTTCAGTATTCGCTGTCGCTCTTACCTCACTAAGAGTGCAGTTGAAAAAAATAAAAAGATAAAACCATTTCTCAAAAAAATAAAGCAGGAAATTTTATATTCCTGCCTATTCTTCTTATTAATTTCCAAATATTTCATTCAATTTTGCTTTTGTTTTTTTGAAACTTTTAATTTCTTTTTGTTTCTGCATTCTTTTCAAGATTTTTTTCCATTCTTCAATAAAAGTTCTTGCAAATCTTTGAAGTTTCTTTTGCATCTTTGGGAACAACAATATTAATCATTTTTTTCTGACTAAGTTTTTCAAGATTGTCAATATCTTCCTGAACTACATTTTTTTAAATTTTTTTCAAGATTTTCAACATCGAATTCTACTGTTTCATCACCCAAATAAAATTCGATGTTCTTATATTTCCAATATTCCTCATCACGACCGATAAGAGTTGAAGTTTTTTTCATCGAAAATTGCATATTCATCTGAAAGTTCTAATTTTTTTCAGGAAAGTCAACTTTCATATCTAAATCATTAAAAATTAATGCCTTAACATATCCATATTTTTTTCAACCATTTTTATAATCAGGGGTTATTGTTACAACTGCATCGCCTGATAAAAATTTCAATTCTGTCAGAAGATGAAACTTTATTGTATCCGTTCGCAAAAATTTTTGCGCTTCTGTTAATGAGGATATTTTTTTCTTTGTTTCAGTTATTTTAATTTCGCTTTCCCAGTCACTTTTTATAAGTTCCTGAATTTTCTTAACAAACTTATATTCCTTTTAGCAGTTTTGAGTCCAAGAAAGGAATTTTTGCAATTTCATGAGCTCCATTCAAAGTCTTCCCGTCTTCCACAACTTCTCCGAAAATGGCATTTCCATATTTTATTTCTCCGATGTTTCTGTTTCCTTCGTCATCAACAATCAGAACATAGAAATCTTTAACTTTGTTTAAATAAACTTCCTGCTGTTTCAATAACAAGTCCTAGCAAATCCGTGTTAATCTTGTTTTGAACTGTCCTCAATATCTAGGAAGGATATTGCTTCAGGATTTTTAAGGATTGCGGGCATTAATTTTTTTCAACTGTCAATTCTGCCATTTCAAATCCTTTTTTTCATCTTGTACATAAAATGTGATTTCTAAATCTTTTTCCTTGATTTTTAATTTCATTGCTTATCATTTTTTTCTCCTTTATAATTTTTTTGTTTTATAATTTATTATAGCATAAAAAAATATAATTTTGTCAATAATTATTTTATAATTATTGTACCAATACGGAGTATAAGTCAACTAATTTTTTTACAAAAAAATTATCTAAAAAAATAAAGCAGCTACAACTCTTTTTTTCAAATGAAAAAAAGGATAAAAAAATTATTTTAAAAAAAGCAGAAAAAAAGAAACTTCCTGCTTTAAATATTTTTTTATTTTTTTCTTCCAAATCTTCTAAATCGCCACCTGCAAAAAGCGTACCACTTCTTAAAGTATTCATCTTCCTGTTTTTTGACAGTTTGTTGATAAATCTTCTGTAATCGCTCAAATTGATGTTATAAACGTAATTAGCATAAACCAAAAAGTTGAACAAAGTTAGGCATTCCTGCATAATTTGTCAAAAATTCCAGTGTCAATTTTATGTATCCTAGATACAAGGACTTTATGCTTAGCCCATGGCATTTCCACGCTTCGCTTCCCTTTCGGGTCTGAGCCCTTATCAGCACGGACAATCCATTTCAGCCTCCTATGTCCAATCAGGTGTCAGGGTAGCACAAACATATTATCTGGTATATGTTCCTGCTCCTGAACCAATGGCTCATAGGAAGTTTTTTATTTATCCTGTCTTCTTCAAATAACTATCCTTTATTCTCATGCCACGTCTTGCTATTACGAACGCGGCTCCGTTATGGATATTTAATTTCATTCGGTTGCAGAACTTCTGCTCTGCAGTCCTGCTTGTATATGCAGGGTTTACTTTTATCAGTTCGATTTTTCTGTTAAATGTTATATTTTCTAAAAATTTTGCACATATCTTGAGTAAGGAAGCGAATGCAGCATCCTCATTCTTTCCTTTTCAGTAAGCGTTACAGCCTTCTTGGTTTTTCTTTTCTTACTTTCAAATGACAGATTTTTCGGCAACGATTGATTTTCCTGTTTTAACAGCTTTTTTTACATACCTTGCTTATCACATTTGCAAGTTCTGCCTTTGTTATTCCTGCCTTTCCAAATGGATATTTCATTTTTTCGATATTTACAATATTTCCCTTTTCATCTGTTTCGCAGATGTTAATGAATCCCTTGTTAAAGTCAATGCCTATTACTCCATGATCCTTCCTTGTTACTATTGCAGAGTTTTCGTATGAAATAGCGACAGTAATAAAAAGATAATATCTGTCATCTCTTCTTATGACTGAAACAGTTACTGGCGAAGCATTGCCCCTTATGGCATCCCTTACTGCCTGCCTCCATATTTAAAGTGGCATTTTCCGTACGCAAACCTTTCAGGAGTTCTGTCATCCTTCCACTTTCCAAAATCACGTCTGACTTTCATTGCAAAGAAATTTCCTTTCTTGACATATTGCATCTGAAAGTTCACATTTCCCTGCTTCTCGCAGGCTCTTCCTATATAGTTAATTTGAGAGTCCCTATGTTGTATAAATGCCTTTATGTCATTTCTGGCAAACTTCTTTGTTCCTATGCAGATATTAGGTTTTCTCTCATTCAGACTGTCTTTCAAGGTTTTTAATTTTTCTGCCTTATCCTGTTTATTGAATTGTGAATATTATATATATGAAATTTTAATTTTCCTAGCCTTTTTAGTATTGGTTTTCCGTGAACTATGAATTTTAGCCATTTCCTTTCTTTTCTTCTCTATAAGTTTTATCTTGTCCTCAATCCTTGCCTCAAAGCTTTTTCAATGTTAAGAGGTATCAGCGCAAGTGCTGAACTTATCATTCCTTCCACTTCGTATATGGCTGAACTGGCTGTACGCGTTGTAACTGAAAAACCTTTCTTGAAGAAGTTTGTTTAATTCATTTCTGCTGATTTCAGGATTGTTCCTTAATATATGCAAAGTGCATCTTTTAAGGAAGCCGTAATTCCTGCAGTTTCTTCAAAAGTATTCAATTATCTCCTTTGCATTATCCTTTTCAAGGATTGTAGAAAACGTCTTAAATGATTTCAAGGTGCTTCACCTCCTGTTTTTTTGTTTTATTTTATCATGTTTATGATAATATTTCAAGAATTTATTTGATTATTTTTTTCTATAAAAAAATATTTATTTATATAAAGTTGTCAAATAAAGTTGTCAAAATGATTAACTTTATATAACTTTTTTTAATCAATTGTAAACAAACCATTTTTTTATTTCCTCTCTTTCATTTTATTATAATTAATTATAGCACAACATTATTAAATTGTCAACAATAATTTTAAAATTATTGTAATCTTGCTTATTCATTAATCAACAATTTTTTTCTATAATTATCTAATTGTCATTTACAGAACGTTCAACAACAAAAATTGTTTCATATATTATTTTTTTAAAAAAATGAACATTACTTTATTTCAACTGAAAATGTATTGACAAATATATATTATTATGATATAATGAATTATAAAAATAAGAAAGGGATGATTAAAAATGTTTGACTACATTCAAATATACGAAAAAAATATTCGCAATTTGGAAGCTATATCATTCCAGCAAAGGATCGGTTAATTTGTTCAGCGCTGGGAGCAATCGTTTTTGTTATTGTTTTGGCATATTCTAAGGGACAAGATAGTAGACGGACTTTTGGTTTTTATCTTCATTGCTTTTTAACAGCGGTTTTTGCTTTTGGATATTTTAGTCTTTTTGCTTCACCTGAAAAATTCCGAAAACCTTGCACAAGTTAAAAGATACAATGTGAGAAGCATAACAAGTTTAGGAAACAATATAGTGGCGGTACAGGAAGAACTTGGAAATATCGAAAAATAAGACAGAAGAAACAAATAAAAATTCTTAACAAGTTTTATAAAAGGCGACAAGAATTTATCGCCTGACGAAGAAAAAGATTGTTAAGAAGTTGAAAAAAATTAAGTGAAAAAGAAAAAGGAGATAAAAAAATGAACGATTATATTCAAATATATCAAGAATATTCATCAAACACCATATTTACAATTCCAAATAAGGAATTAGTGAATTTAATAATAATGGGGATACTGATTTTTTTATTGTTGCAATGCTTGCCTTAAGAAGTATCATTGAAGAAAAAAAGGAGAAAGAATTTTTATTTTCACTTTTTGGTTGAAGTGGCTTTTTTTGCTTTCTTTACATTCAATTAATTGTTTCAGTTGATAATAGCAAAAACTTGGAAAATGTAAAAAAATATAATGTAAACAGCATTAAAAAAATTAGGCGAAAATATAGAAACAGTAAAAGAAAAGAACTGGGGATTATTGAAAACAAGGAACAGGAAACAAATAGAATCCTTAACAGGTTTTATAAAAAGCGATAAAAAAATTTATCACTTGATGAAGAAAAAAATTATTAAAAAAATTGAAAAAAATTGACTTTTTCAAAAGAAAGGTTTAATATAGAAAGGAGGTGGAGCGAACTTGGCGCTAAAAAGAAAAAGAGGAACTCAAAAAAACTTCAGTCGCTTATGGTAAAGCAGAAAAAGCGAAATAGATCTTATTAAGCGTGAACGTCAACTTGCCGATGAAAGGCTCGCCGTTGCACAAAAGAAACCTTAAGAAGATTGAAGAAGAAATGAAGAAACTTAAAAAAACGGAAACAAGATTATAGTTTCGGAGCACGCAATTTTAAGATACCTTGAAAGGACAATGGAACTGGATATAAAAGGCAGTTGAAAAAGGAAATACTGACCGATGAAACTTTGAAGCAATATAGAACATTGGGAAACGGAAAATATCCAGTTGCAAATGGGTCGCAAGGCAATCATAAAGGACAATGTTGTTATAACTATAACAAAAATAAAAAGCAGGCTTTCGGTACCTGACTTTTTTTATTTATAAATTTTCTTTAGTTTTTTTAAAAACGTCATTGAATTCCGTTGAACCATTTTTATGTTTTTTTAAATATTTTCATAATTTTTGAACTATTGATTTCAACATTTTTTTCCATTCAATTTCACTGAAAATTCGCTTTTTCCTTTCAAGATTTTCAGATAAATCCATAATATTTTTTTGTCAGTTTTTTTCAAAGTTGAACTTTATTTTTGTATCATATATTTATAATGATATATATTCCAAAAAAATATTTTTTTTGTATAGTCATGTATTTTATATACAAATGGAACAATATTTTTCTAAACGACTACCTTCTAAATTCAGTTCAATTATTTCAAATGTATTACAATTTAATATGCACTGAATTAAACCTATTGCCATATATGCCCTCAAGTTTTATAAATTCAACTCCATTTTTTTAAATCCAATTTTGCAATTTTTAAGCCCAAATTTTTCTAATAGTCCTATATTCTATTTTTGTCTAAGATATTTGTATTATTATTTACATTGGTAACTTTATATTCTGAAAAATATTTTTTTAAAAATCTTCTGCTTTTTAAAAACCTTATTCGTTTGTAAAAACTTCATTGTCTTTACCTTTTTATTATTTTAAGTATTTTTTTAAGTATAAATTTCTGACAATATCCAACATATTTTCTCCTTTGTCTGCAATCTCAAAATTTTTAAAAATATTTCTTCCAGTTCTTTATATTAAATTTTATTAATCAAATTGTTTTCAGGAACATAAATATCACAAAAAAATATTAAAAAAAGTTGATTGAGATCCAGTTCTATTTTTTTAATTTCAGTTTTTATTCCATATATCCTGACTCACATTTAATTCCTTTCCGTTTTTCAGCACAACCTTATATTTTATTTGTGTACTTTCAGGAATATATTGGGGAGTCTGGAAAGATGTCCCATCAGCGTTTACAGTTGTAACAGGCATAATTTGTTCTGAAGTCTTTTCAATGTAGGAATATTTTCCAACAACTTTTGAACTTGAAATTTCTTTCATATTTTTTTCCTGTCATTTTTTTCATTAATATAAACAAAGCTTCCTGCCAGTCCTATAATAAGAATTGCAGTTCCTAAAAAAACTTTTAAATCATCCCAGTCCATAAAAATCAGTTCCTTTCCCTGCTAATATTACTCACTTTTTTCTTCCCAAACTTTTTCCATATCAATTTTGGAAGCATCTGCATGAATTGTGCTGTATCTGCTTTCAAACATTTTATACGCCCTGAAAAATATTATTGAATCTTAATGACTTCCGCTTGATTGCTCTCGTCAAAATTTGTGAACGGTGGAGCAGCATTTAGTCATCTGCAACAATATTTTCTTGTTCCCCTTCCTCATCCTTGAATTGATTATATCATAAATAACTTCAAAAGTCAATACAGAAAAAAACATATTGACATTTTTTTAAGTCATTGTGTTAAAAATAAAAATAGCAATATTAAACTCCACGAACTTAATCATTGTCACATTTGTTCGATGTTTTTTTGATACTATAGAACATTAGGGAATGGCAAATATCCGGTTACGAATGGGTCTGCAAGGCAGTCATAAAGGACAATATCGTACTGACGATAACAAAATAAAAAGCAGGCTTTTTGGGTACTGTTTTTTTTAATATTTCTGTTTTATTTTTTTCAAAATTGTTTTATAAAGCGTTTAAAAATCAAATAATCACAATTAATAATAGTGAAATTAGTGACGAAAATGAAGATAAAAATGTTTCTTAGCAAAAATCCATGTGTCGTTCATTATTTCTTTTGAAAAAGCATTGAAGCCATTTCCCAACATTGAACAAAGAGAAATAACAAAAAAATATAATTTTAAAGGTATCTGTATTAAAAAAATTTTTAAAAAAATGGAAATTTCAGAAGAGCCAATGCACATCAACATAGTTATCATCATAACGTTAACTGCTATTTTTCGCTTCCATAAGAAATGCCGGAAACCATAGTAATAATAAAATTAACAGCATAATTTTTTTGCTTCCTTGCTATAATTTGGAATTTCATCTTTAATAATTAGAAAGTTTAGAATAAATATTGTAATTGAAAAATATTATTTTATAAATCATTTTTTTACCTTTCTGAATGTCGATTACAAATTGTCATCTTTTTTTCCGACATCGCAATTTGAATTTTCATTTTTTTCTCTAACTAAACTCATTGAAACAAAAAAAGCGTTGAATAAAAAAATTATAAATTCAAAAAAACAAGCAAAGGAGTTATTCTAAGATTTAAAAAAATGTAAACGGATAAACTTTAAAGAATAAAAAGTAAAGATACCACAAAAATATATATTTTCCCAATAGAAATCCATTTCATCAATTGAGTTTACATAAATTTTAGAAGAAAAATTTAAAAAAATTAACATAGTTACCATTATGAAAAAAATTGTTCCTCTCATTCCCATAAAAAAATGTAAGAAACCACAACAACGAAAAAAATCAGAAGCAGGATTTTTACTTTCCTGCTGTAATTTAAAAATTTCATCTTTAATAATCATAAAGTTTAGAATAAATATTGCAATCGAAAAATATTATTTTATAAATCATTTTCTTCCTTTTCCGAATCCTGATTTTCGTTTGCTTTTTTTAATTCAACTGCTTTATCAAGTTCTTCCGTTTCTTCCGAAACTTCATTTCTAGTTTCCATTGCATCTTCAAATGATACAATTTGCGAAATATCAGCATGAACCGTTTCAAAACTGTATCTGTTTTCAAAACCATCGTTCCAAGTGTTCAGCAGTTCAAAAGCCACGTTCTGATCGCTTTCAACAGGATCATATTTTTATTGTAAAAAGGCGACCATCTCTTCCCATAAATTTTCGACAAATTTTTCCAAACTCCTTTGGCTCAACAATAAATTTTTGCAAAAAGTTCATCCACAATAACTCCAGCATTTGAAAAAAATGAACTTGATATTCTTTAATCCAAATTGCAACAAGTCGTTCACTTTTTTTAACTGAATTTGTAATTATCATATTTTTTTCCTGCTGTTTCGCCTTTTTTTAATGAATACAAATTTATTGCTGTCATATCCAAAAAGAGAAGTCTCCGGTTTCAAATATGAAGTTTTTTTGTTATTGTCATCTGTAAGAATTATTCTTGCATCAATTTTATTCTCTTTTTCATCTCGCGGATAAATTTTCGTACATATTTCGCCACTGAATGAATTATTTATTTCCTTTTCCATAATAAATTTAATGCCATTTATTTTTTTCTGTTTCCCTTTTCAAGTATTTCAGCAACAAATTCATCCCAGTATGCCTTGTCATATCCTTCCCTGCGTAAAAAGGCAGCTTTCACTTCATATTTTTTTCATTTTTTTCAACCGTTTCTTTTAAAAGTTTATTAAAATTCATGTTTTTATTTTTTTCCTTTCTTTTTGCCTCATTATATCACAAACAGATAAGAAGTGCAAGAGGGAAGTCAAAAGTTTCTATAAAAAAATCAAGATAGCAGGAAGCAATGCCAATTTTTTTATTTAGGTGAACTACTCCCACTTATAGAGCCATGTATCATTCATTATTTCTTTTGAAAAAGCATTGAAGCCATTTCCCAGCATTGAGTGCAGAAAAAAATAACAAAAATATAATTTTAAAAAAATATCTGTATTAAAAAAATTCTTAAAACGGAAATTTCAGAAGAACTGACACACATCAGCATAGTTATCATCATAACATTAACTGCTACTTTCGCTTCCATAAAAAAATGCTGGAAACCATAACATTGACAAAAAGCAATAACATAATTTTTTTGCTTCCTTGCTATAATTCGAAATCTCATCTTTAATAATCATAAAGTTTAGAATAAATATTACAATTGAAAAATATTATTTTATAAATCATTTTTTTACCTTTCTGAATGTCGATTATAAATTGTCATCATCTTCTGACATCGCAATCTGATTTTCTGCTGTTTCTTCTTTTTTTCAAATATAGGAACTGTAATAATATCGGTTAAATTTATTGAAAACCCATATACAAGAAAAAGAGATTAAAAGTTTTAAGAAGAACCAATTTCCAATCTTAACTTCTTTCAATGAAACAATTTCAGAAATTTTCATACATGGGATTAAAACTAACAAAAAAAGAAATAATTAACAAAACAAAAATTTTTTTGCATCAGTTGAATCAGAATTATCTGAACAAGAAATTTTGGAAGAAACAATGCAAATTATCATAGTTGTCATCATAATATGAATTGTCGTTCTTAATTCCATAAGGAATACTGGAAACCATAGCAATGATAAAAAGTAATAGCATAATCTTTGCTTCCTTGCTATAATTTGGAATTTCATCTTTAATAATCATAAAGTTTAGAACAAATATTGTAATTGAAAAATATTATTTTATAAATCATTTTTTTGTCTTTTCAAATCCTGATTTTTCGTTTTTCTTTTTTTCAGTTCAATCGCTTTATCAAAGCTCTTCCGTTTCTTGCAAAACCTCATTTCTGGCTTCTATTGCATCTTCAACTGATACAGCAAAAATCATTGATGTGAACTGTACTGTATCTGCTTTCAAATCCGTCGTTCCAAGTGTTCAGCAGTTCAAAAGCTGCGTTCTGATCGCTTTCAACAGGATCATATTTTATTGTAAAGGGTCTTGCCATTTCTTCCCATAACTCTTTGACAAATTTTTCCAAATTCCTTCGGCTCGACAATAAATTTTTGCAAAAAGTTCATCTGCAAGGATTCCAGCATTTGAAAAAGATAAACTTTGCGTTCTTTATTCCAAGCTGCGACAGATCGCCCGCTTTTTTTCAACTGAATTTGTAATCATCAAATTTTTTTGAAGCAGTTTCCGCTTTTCTTGTGAAAAACAAATTTATTCCTGTCATATCCAAAAGAAAAATTCTCCTGCTTCAAATGCAAAGGTTTTTGTCGTTGCAGTCTGTCAGAATTATTCTTGCATCAATCTTGTTCCTTCTTCATTTTCAGGATAAATTTCAGTTATTTTGTATATTTCTCCTCCGAATAAATTATTTATTTCCTCATTTTTTTAACAAATTTGACACCGTTTATTTTTTTCTGCTTCCCTTTTCAAGTATTTCAGAAATGAATTCATCCCAGTATGCCTTGTCATACCCTTCCTGCGCTAAAAGGCAGTTTCACTTCATATTTTTTTCATTTTTTTCAACCGTTTCTTTTAAAAGTTTATTAAAAATTCATATTTTTTTACGTTTCCTTTCTTTTTGGTTCATTATATCATAAATAAATAAGAAGTGCAAGGGAAAGTTAAAAAGTTTTATAAAAAAATCAAGATAGCGGGAAGTAATATAAATTTTATTTAATTAAATTTTTAAAAATTTTGATAAAAAAATTTAATTTTAATTTGTTTTTTTATCTTGACAAAAAAAGCAAAAAAACAATGCTACAATTAACTATCTCTAACAAATATTCTTTAGTACTAAAAACTTAATCAAAAATCCGATGATAAAGATCGGATTTTTTTATTATAAAATTCTTGAAATAAAGAAAAACCATTTTTTTGGAATTATAATTTTTTTAGATGAATTTATTGACATTTGAAGTCAGAAACTTCCTTTTGCAGATTATTGTAAAAAAATTCAAAAAAATTTTTATAATTGATAAATGAATATTATTATGATATAATATTATTGAAAGTTAAAAAAACATAATATTTTTTTATTTATTATTTTAAATAAATTTAATGTGAAAGGAATAAAATTATGGCAAAAGAAATTTTACGATATTTAATCTTAGATACTAATGAAAAAAAGGCGTTACTGCAACTTGGGCAGAATGCGAAAAAGAAAGTTAAAGGAAAAAAATGCAAGGTTTAAAAGGATTTCCAAGCGATGATTTAGCATGGGAATGGATTAATGAAGGCGCTGAATATATCAGCAGACAAGGAACTGAAAAAGAAAAAGTTGAGGAAAAAGATGGATCATGATGCAGTTTATTTTGATGCCGGAACAGGAAGGGGAATGGGAGTTGAGGTGCGTATTGCAGATGTGAACGAAAAATTCTCTTCTTTCAAAAAAATTATGGATTCTAAAAAAATAAATCAGTACGGAAACTATTTTATAGTACCTAACAGAACAAATAACTTTGGGGAGCTTATAGTACTTTATCTTGCACTTAAATACGCCAAGAAATTTAACGTAAAGAAAATTTACGGGGACAGCCAGCTTGTCATCGACTACTGGAGCCAAAGGCGCTACAATGCCTATAACCTTGATAACGACACAATAAACCTCATAGAAACAGTTGCAGTCATGAGACGTGATTTTGAAAAATGAAGGTGGAAAAGTTGCAAGAATTGATGGTGACTACAATCCAGCAGATTTAGGCTTCCATATTCCAAAAATAGAGAAAATTTCTTAAAATAAGAATAGCCTTTAAAGCTCTTTTGAAGTTAATCAGGAAGCAGTAAAGGCTATTTTTTTATTACTTTTTCATTTTTCTCAAACAGTTTCTTTTCATCTTCTTCAACATTTTTTTCCTATTCATATAAAAATTTCTCAAGAATTTCATTTATCCTGCTTTTTCAGTTCAGGATTTGAAGCATAGTCAGCTTCCTGAATCCCCCTGAAAAAAATTTAAAACTTTATATTTTCTGCTTTCAATTTTCAGATGATATTTCTCCTTGGCAAAATTCGCTACCTGAATTATATTCTGCGGCAAAAAGTTAATGTTCTTAATTCCATATTTTTTTTAACTTTCTCCAAATTTTCCTTTGTATTTGGAAAGCCTGAAAGCCAGATCAATAATTAGAATTATTATCGCAAAGTCTCAATATTGACAAGATGAAAAGCTTTTTATCTTCCTTCTTTCCTTTTCTTTCAGAAGCAAAAAAAGTAATAATAAAGCAGATAAGCGAAACAATTCCTGCTACAACCATTTGAAAAAGATGAAATGTGCTTGAAACTGTCGATTTCATTATAAATCTGAATGTAATCAGTCATTTTATTTCTTCCTTTCTTTTCTTTAATTTTAACATTTGAAAGAACAAAAAAATCAAGAAATTTTTGAAATAAAAAAAGCAGGGACGCTTCCCGTACCTGCAAAGAGTGATTAAAAATATTATAATTATTACAGTTTAATTATAACTTAAAAATATTGAATTTGTCAATAAAAAAATATTGCTATTAAAAGGAAACAAATTTTTTTATCATCAAAAAAATTTATTCTACTTTTTTTAAAAAAATTAATTATCTTTCAAATTATTTGATTTTTTTAAAAATTCAATTTTTTTATATTCAAATTGTTTTTTTAAGTATAAAAATATGATTGATTTAATTTATTACTTTTTATTGAATTTTTTTAAGCACATTATTATCAAATTTTCAGTTTTATCCTTGACTTTTACTTTTTAATTATGTTAAAATTATGCCAAGAAAAAAATGAGATTCCAAATTCAAGAGCAACAATCTCATTCATAAATTATAATATCATATTTCATATAAAAAAAGTCAAGAACATTTTTGAAAGTTTAAAAAAATATGATTTGAAAAAAATTTTTGAATGAGTTCAGGTTTCTGTTGCAGGGAAAAATCTAAACTCATTTTTTTATAAATTGAAAGGAATGATAAATATGCAAAAAGAAAAAAAGAAATTAAAAGCTGGAGTGATCGCTTGAACGTCGTGAGTGATGACAAGTTTTTGAAGATTAATGGCGTTAGGATTGAAAGAAAGGAATATAAAGGAAATTCAGTTCTTACTCCATGGGATATTTCTGAAATTCATAAAAAAAGAAATAAGAAAAAAATTAATCAACAATTTAAAAAGAAATAAAGAAAAAAATTTAAAAAAAGAAAAAAAGATTGCTTTTGAATTAACACGTTTTGAATATAAAAAAATATTTTTCGGTAAATTCAAGAATTTTAGGAGGGAATACTAAAAAAACATTATTCTATTTACAGAAAGTGGATATTTAAAACTAATAAAAAAACTTTTGTAAACAATTTAGAATATAAAAATTATAAAAAAAGTTTATGAATTTTTTTAGGAGGAAATGAAAACATAGATATATATGTTCCAAAACGAAAGATTTGAAATATCATTTTTAAGTCACTGAAAGAAGCATTAAAAAGAAATTGAGGTAAAAATTAATTCATCAGCATTATGTATCAGGTTACAGAATTGATTTCTTTCTCCCTGAATATAATTTGGCAATTGAATATGATGAAGAGGGGCACGAATTTCATAAGAAAGAAGATAAATTGAGGGAAGAGAGAATAAAGAAAGAGATAGGATGCAAATTTATAAGATGTAGCCACAAGGACAGCAATATTAAAAAAATTTAATGAAAAATATTAAAGGAAATAAAATTTATCAATAAATAAAAAAAGCAAGAAAGTTTATCCTGCTTTTTTTATAATTAATTAATTATAAATTTTCAATTCGCTTTCAAAGTCATATTCCTTCAAAAATTTTATCTTTCACAATTTCAAAGAAAAAGATCGTCAAGTTTTGCCTGATTTCTTTCCTTAGTTTCAATGCTGTCCGAAATTGTATTAAGCATTTCAACGTTTTCCTTTATGAAACAGTCAAGAATTTTTATTTGCTGTAACTGTTTCCTTGAAAAAAATTCAATTCTAAGTTTCAAAAATTCTTTTAATTTCTTCATAAACCTTTTCAGGAAGAATATCACCGATATGGCTTATATGTTCAATTTCAGGATATTTCTTGTCCCTTGCGATCTTTAATCCAGTCGCAATTCTGATTACTGAAAGTATGTAGTATTTAATCTTGACATTTTCTTCTTTTACTATTTTTTTCTTTTGAAGTTGTTTGATGAAATTCCAGCGTACTGATGAAGTGCAATTTTTTTGGAACAAAGAATTCAGGCATAAGAATTTTTTTATCTTTTCTGAAAGTTCTGTCTTTAAGATAACTTGTGTTGAGTAAAAACCATTGCCACATCTGGATGTTTGATTTCCTTATCATCTCAAGAGCTTTACGCAGATCAAAACCTACAAAAATCCAAATTATCAAATTTTTCTTTCGATTGTATCCCTGCCAGTTCCAAGCCTTAAATATTTTTCAGGCTTCTGAACATAAACAAATCTTATGTCGTAATCGCTTGAAGATGTTGAATATCCAAGTGAACGGCTTCCTGTATCTGCAACTAGGATAACTTTTACATTCTTTTCTTTTTTTCAATTTCCTTTATAATTTTTTTAAAAATTCTTTTCCTTCATATTTTTCTCCTTTCTAATCAAGAAATTTGTAGAACTGGAATTTTTTTCTGCTTTGCAGATTTCCTCGTCAACGCTTTTTTTAAAATGATGGCGGTATATCCGTTTTTCCGTATGCTTTCCATTCATACTTGTGTGCCTTTTATGCTCCCCATACGATGCTTTCTTTTCCTTAAAAATAACCTTTTTCTATCCCTTGCCTTTTTTTATCTTAATCATTTTATCTCAATTCCTTTTTTTATTTCATAAAGATTTGAATTGATATAGCTTTTTTTATTCTTAAAAGCAAAAATAATCTTTATAAATGTTCTTAAATAAAAGTTCCTTTGCAACTTTAAATTTATGCTTCCATACTTTAAATGTGCCAAATTTTTTTCCATTGACATCTTTGTATAGAAAAATCTCATAGAAGCATATTTTCTTAACTTTCTGGCAGACCTTCCATCTTCTTTTTGCTGTCATTCAAAAAAACTTTCTTATGTCTGTATTTGAAAAGGTAGTTCAAAAAGTTTTTTTCATCCAGTTTTTGAAATATCGCTAAAGCTTTTAAAGTTCCGCTTTCAGCTTTTTTTATATATGCTGGAAAGGAGTTCTAATTTCTTTTGCTTTTTTTATTCATTTCACTTTCCCTTTCTATTTTTGATTTACAAATTCATTATAACATAATGATATTTATTTGTCAATAATTATTTTTTTTGTTGTTTTACCATCATATAAGCATCATTTGAGAAAAATTCTGATTTTATCGCCCTTTACAGCAATAAAGTGAATAAGGAATAAAGTCAGAAAATTGCCGATGTTTCATTTGAAAAATTAAAAGTATAACCAAAGAATGAATTAAATCTTTCCTTGATTATGCCAATATTTCTTAAAAATTACAATAAAATTCTTAATTTTTTTCATATAAAGGCACAAATTTCCCTGAACTTCCCGAAGAAAATTTAAACCTTTCTGTTGCAGGGAAAAGAAATGTATATTGAAAATGAAAAAAATACATACTTCGTGATGACAACAGTTTTGGATATGTCGTATTATTTGAAAAAAATAAATTTGGAAAGAAAAAAATGCCTTTTTGATTTTGAATATAAACTTTCTTTTGAAGGCGATGAACTTCTTGAAATAACAAGCATTAATGATAAAAGATAAAAACAGGCAAAGAAGTTGCAGAATATCTTGAAATCATTTTAGAAATGTTCAATGCAGTTCATAAATATATAAAAAGAAGAAAAACAGCGACAACAAAAATGAAAAAGTTATAAAAAGAATTATTACTAAAAAAATAAGTTCCCTCTAATCAGGGAACTTTTATGCAGAATATGTTATAATTTTTTTGCTAAAAAAACAAAAAGGAATAATTTTTCTTTTTTTCAAATGAAAAAAAGTTAAATTTAAGAACATAAGGAGCGATGATTTTGAAACTGATTTTTCAAAAAAATACTTGACATTTTCATAAAAATTATACTATAATAATATTATAGAAAACAATAAATAGAGGAGAATAACAGAAATGAATTTTTTTAGCTAACATTCTAAATGGAATAGGAATAAATAAAAAAAGATAAAAAAACGAATTGACTGTTGAAAAGGCTGTCAAGATATTTAAGGACAGCAAAGAAAAAAATTTGAAGAATTTGAGGAATTTTTATAAGAAAAAAACGTTCTTACAGAAATACCTGAGAACTATTTTTGAAGTTAATTCAAGGCAGGCGACTGATAAAGTTGCGACAGCTGGAGAAATTGACTATGAACTTGTTAAAAGAATAGTTGATGAACTTGCTGACGGAACAAGGCTTATTGAAATAAAAAAACAGCAAAAGTTATTGAAAAAAACTCTAACTTGTGAAAAATAATCCAATAACTGACATAAACGAATTAATTGAACTTGACAAGGAAAAAGCAGGTACAGTTTACCAAAAAAACTTCAGTAAATTTGATATATTGCCAGTTGAATCATTAAAAAAACTCTTATGTTCTTTTGCAAAAACATAACTATGGAATGTTCAGGGGCGGTCTTGAAACATTGGATTTATCTCCTACATTATATAAGATTTTAGATAATAATATGAATCAAATAGGATACTGGCTTCCAAAAGTTGCTGAAATATCGCATTTTAAAAATTCCTGATACAAAAAAATAGTGAAAGTGCCTTTAAGTTTATTGCAGCTTGGGAGAGTGTTTGAATATAGCGAACTTACCCCTACGACGTTCAGAATCATAAACGAATATTGTAAAAAAAGTATTTGAACTTGATTTAAACGGCACATATTTTATAAAAAAACGGAGTCTTTTCCTCAAAAATTTGATTTCAGGAATGCCAAAGTAACAACTCCGCAGGAAGTTGCAGAATTAGGACAGTATCTGTTCTACATTCATCAGCAGGCATGTCAGATGGCAAGTTTGCTTAACAATAAGTCAATATATGGATGCGGAACTACGAATGAGTGGATTGTGAGGGAATATATCGAAAGCCCTGTAAAGGAAACAATCTATATGGGCCTTCCGCTTAATACCGAATACAGAATATTTGTTGACTTTGACAAAAAAACAATATTATCTGACAATCAATACTGGAACAAGGAAGTCATGAACAAAAGATTTGAAGAGAACAGAAACAATCATGATATACATGATGTAATAACATACAATATGGCTTTCAGAAAGACTTGAAAAAAACTTATAATGAAAAATATAGGCAAAAGTAAAAAGAAATGATGCAGGAACTGTTAAACAACAATATTGAAATGACAGGACAATGGTCGTTGACATTATGCAAGTGAAAAACGATTTCTACTTAATAGATATGGCTCTTGCTGAAAAACAGTTTCTATTACGATAGCGTTCCAAAGGAACTTAGAAAACCTACAACTGAAAGATGGCTTGAATTAAAAATAAAGTTGCTTAATATATAACATCAAAGTCTGATTTGAAATTTTATGCAAACAATATTTAATAAGAAACATTATAAAATTAATTCAGAAAAATATTGACATTTTTTTATAATATTATGTTATAATAATCATATAAAAAAATGAAAGGATGATGTTTATGTTAGAAGTTATGGAAATTCAAGAGGTTGCTGAAAAAAACTTATGAAAAAGCAAAGTCGGTAATTATATGGATAGTTTTAACTATATTCTTATTTTGGGCAAGGAAAAGGAAGGCTACTTAAACAGCTATCAGATGTGCGTACAAAGAATGGATTATGGAAAAAGAATTATACGTTTCTGAATATGATCTGTTTTCCGATGAAATTGGAAGAACATATGATATAGAAGATTTTAAAAAGACTTATTGAAAATCAAGAAGTTTATGTGATAAGCGAAATTGAAAAAAATTTAATTAAAAAAAGGCGCTTTTTCAGAGTGCCTTTTAAAAATATCTTCGATTTTATTGACAGCTGTTATAAAAAAATCTGCCAAAAAAACAATTTTTATATAATTTTTATTGATTTTTTTATTCGATAAAATGATAAAATTGTTTATATTAAGAATAAAAAAAGAAAGGAATTTATATTATGCAGGAAAAAAATTAAAAAGAAATTATAGACAGTTATCCTGAATTTTCAAGGGAAACAGTTTTTTTAATATAGTAAGTGAATTCAACGCAAAAAAACTTTAGAGGAAAAAGAAAAAAACAAAATAAAGAAAAAAATTTTTGAAAGTTTTACAACTTTTTGGGATTGATAAAATTTATCTCTTTGAAAAAAACTTCCAGAAAATATAAACTAATTATAATCCAACAAAAAAAGAAAAATAATGTTTTTTTATTAAATATAGAGAAATTTTTTTCAAGAAGGAAAAAAATAGAAATGAATTTCTCAGAGGAGTTGACATTGTAGAAAAAAAGGGATAAAAATGGGAATGGGATTCTCTAATTGATATAAAATTTACTTCTGGAATGAAAGAAGATGAATTAAATTTACATTTTTTTATTATTTTTTTATATTTATAAAGATGGTTTGGAATATTTTCTTCTTAAAAAAACATTATGCTTTATTTATCAAAAAAATCATTAGTTGCACTTGACTTTGTAAAAAGCCCTTAAAGAAGTTGGAAAAATATAACATTGTCTTTGAAATACCAAGAAATACCATTTTAAATACCAAAGACTTTTTTTCAGTATGGAACTTTAGACTTTCTATGATAGCTGAAAAAAAGGAATAAAAGCAAGTGAGTAAATTCAGAAAAAAATTCCCATTTCATTTATTCCAGCAGATTAGTTTGCAATATTCCGAAAGATGCAGAATTTATATTCAGTGATATTGCGAGAAATAAGGAAATATATTTAAAAAGTTAATTCAGATTTATGTTTTTTTGTCTCTGCAATTGGGCAGGATTTGCAATGTCTTTTTCTGGAGGTTAATAGAATTGCTGAAAAAAATGGAAAGTTGATTTAAAAAAATGTATAAGGAAGGTGGAACAAAAAAATAAAGAAAAAAATTGACATCATTTATGACATTTTAGAGGCAGGGGAAAAAAATTGGGGAAATAAACATATTAAACAAACTTATAAAAAAAGAATACTTTTTAATTCAGTAAATAAAAATGGCTGAACAATTGAAAAAAACTGCTGGCACAAGAAATGGAAACAGTTAAGCCACAAAAAAATTTAAAAATAGGAAAGGAATTTGAAGAACTCGATAAAATGCTAAAAGAACATTTTTTTCTTCGATTGAAATGATAAATGAGGAACAGCGTTTATTCTTTGAGGGATTTGAACAGAAAAAAATTGTGTTTATAGTTATTATAAAGAAAAAAATAAAGAACAACAAAGAAATTATTTTTTTCCTTGAAAGTAAAAAAAGAAGACAACGAAAGTGGTTCGAAAAATTCCTTGCGGAAGATACACGATAAGTATAGAAAAAAATCAGAGATGCGGATAATTATCATTTCAAAGTAACAGAAGTCCGGAAAAAAAGCCAATATTTCTGATGAAGATACAAAAAAATTGTTTCTGAAAAAAATATCAAAAAGTTATTGAAGATTACAATAAAAAAATTTATCTGAAGCAAAAAAACAGAAAAAAATCAATTGCTTTATTAAAAAAATATTAATGATTTTTTTCAGGCAAAGAAAAAGATTGTAAATTTTTTTAAATGCAATCAAAACAAATATCAATCCTTTTTGAAAGCAAAGATAATTTTTTTAGTTTTTTTGCCGAATTTAATTCCACACAAAAATTGAAGTCTGAAGTTTTAAAAAGATAAAAATAAATATTAATTTCTTTTTTTAAAGATTTTTTTAGAACTTTCAGAAAAAAAGATAAGCAAAACAACAAAAAGATTTTGAAGAAGAAATCCAAATATCATTCTCTTTAAAAAAAGGATGGAAAAAGCTTTTTCAGCATTGAAAAAAAGATACTGTTCTTATTCTGAAAAAAATTTTTTTCAAGCATGATTAATTTTATATTCGATTTCTTTTCCAATAAAAAAATGATGAAAGATATTAAAAATCATATTTGAAGAAATAATAGAAGAAAAAGAAAAAAAGAAAAATCTCTTTTTTTCTTTACCTATTCCGACTATCTCATACAAAGAATTAATTAATTATGACAGTTTTGTTTCCTATATCCTGTCAAGACCAGAAATAAAAAACAAACTTAAAAAAAGAAAGGATGTAGAAAATTTAATGAACAACAGATATGCAAAAATTTTTTTATTTATCACTTTCTTTTTATACCCTAGAAATTAATGAAACGCCAGAGAAAGAAAAAAACTTAAAGCAGAATTTCTTGAAAAAAATACTTAAAAACATTTTGAAAAATTTTTAAGCGAACTTCTTCGTGATTTCTACGGTTTTCCCTTAACTTTAGCAGAATTAGAGCAGACAATATTTTTGAAGTGTCAGGAAAAACTTGAAGAAATGGGGATTTCTTTTTAAAGATGAAGATGAGGCAAATAGAATATATTTCAAAAAAACTTATTAAAAAAATATCCAAGAAAAACTTAGAAAAATATAAGAGAGCAAAACATTGATTTAAAAGCATCTTGAGTTTTCATTTGAAGGATCTGAGAGCGAAGATAAAGAATTATTCATAGAAAATCTTATCTCCAAAACCATATAAGATATATGAGGCTACCAAAAAAATTTCAAAAAAAGACAGAACAGTTTGAAGCACTTAACAAAGATTTGGCATTTTTAATTAATAAAGAACTTTTAGAGCAAAGCTCAAAAATATTCCACTTGAAAAATTCAAGGACAGTAACTGAATTTTTTTAGAAAACTTCAAAGATGAAGAAGCAGAACTTTTTAAAAAAATTATAACAACGGAAAAGGAATATGTTGAAAACTGCTTGATTTTAGGCATTTATCCTGAAATTGAAAAAAAGCAAATAAAGTCGAGAACGTCATTTCAATATGGCGAGTAAAAAGGCACAAAAAAATAAAAAGTGATGCTTGAAAGTTCTTTGAAAGAAAAATAAAAAAATGAAATTGATTTTGACATTAAAAAGCCGTGAAGAAATGTATTACGATTTAATTTCTTCTTTCAAAAAAATGGAAGCCAAAAAGTTTTTTTCTTAGAAAAAGAAGTTTTAAATGAGACGAAAGAAAGAAATGAAGAAAATGAAATAGAGTTTGAAATTCCTGAATGGTTTGAGATTTTTTTGCAAAACATCATTTGCCTTCTGGAGTAACTGTAAAAAAATTCAAAAAAATTCTTTCTTGGGCAAGCCAAAAAGTTCAATAATGACAGCTACGAAAAAAATTCAAAAGCGGAAATTTTGAAAAATAAAAATCTGTTCTTTTGGAAATGATGTTTTTCGAAATCGCCTATAACGAAAAAAAGGAATAATAGATATTATATATACACGAATTAATGAAAAAAACCTTTTTTTCTTTAAAGGAAGAAAACTCTGAAGTTTTAAAAGACGCACAAAAAAATTTTATAAAGAAGTTATAGAAGAAATGGAAGAAAAACAGACAATAAATTTTATTGATTTTTTTATTCATTAAAAATGATAAAATTGTTTTATATTAAGAATAGGAAAGAAAGGAATTTATAATATGCAGGAAAAAAACTAAAAGATATTATAAACAGTTATCCCAAATTTTTCAAGGGAAACAGTTTATAATATAATAAATGAATTTAATGCAAAAAAACTTTAGAAGAAAAAGAAAAATCAGAGGAGAGAAGAAATTCTTGAAAGTTTTACAGTTTTAGGAAATGATAAAATTTATTTATTTGAAAAAAACTGTCAGAAAATGTAAAATGCTCATAATAAGCCAAAAAGGAAGATAAGGTTCTTTTTCAGATACAAAGAAATTTTTGATGAAAAACAAAAATTCCAGAAAGAACTTTTTCAGAGGCATTTAATATTTTCGTGGAAGAAATAAAATGGCATTCCATTATCGACATTGAACTTTCAGAAAAAGCAAAAAGAAAAATGTTCTGCGTTTTGATTTTTTTATAACAATTTTTGTATCAAAAAAAGGATTTTCTTGAATATTTTTCTATTAAAAAAACATTATGCTGTATTTGTCAAAAGAATCATTAGTTGCACTTGACTTTGTAAAAGCGCTCAAGGAAGTTGAAAAAAATATGATGCTATTATGGAAATGCCAGATATTTGTCTTCAAAATAAAGATTTTTTTTAATTATGGAACTATGTTTTTCTATGCTGAATGAAAAAAACAGAATTTAAAAAAACAGGAAAAATATAAAAAAAGCTCCGCTATCAATCCTTGCAGCAGACATTGTTTTGTGATAGTTTGCAAGATATGGAATTTATATTCGATGACATCATTAAGCGCAAAGAAACGTATTTAAAAATTTTTTTTTCACTTTTTTTCTTTAGAGCTTGTTTTTATTGCAGAGCTTTTTTGTAATATCTTTTCTTAAAGTTAATAAAATTACGGAAAAAAATGGAACATCAATCCTGAAAAAAATATTTAGATGAAAAATGAAACAGAAAAACGATAAAAAAATTGATCTTATTTATGACATTTTTTTGATATTGCAAGAGAATTGAATGAAAAAAACTTTGTAAGAAAAATTTGTGAACAAGAAAAAAATTTTTGAAACGGTTAAAAAAATGAAGGAACATCTGTCCAAAAAAATTGCTAGTGCAAAAAAATGAAGACAGTCAAGCGACAAAAAAATTTAAAATAAATGAGGAATTTAAAGAAGTTGAGAAAACGCTGAAAGAACATTTTCCTTCAATCGAAAATGATAAATGATGAGCGGCGTTTATTTCTCGAAGGATTTGAACAGAAAAAAATTGCGTTTATAGTTATGCACAAAGCATTAAAGATAACAAAACAATGATTTTTTTCTTTAAAAAAATAGAAAAAGAAAATGATTCAGAAATTCCTTGCAGCAGATATACAATAAGCATAGAAAAAAACAATAGTTGCTTTGAAATGGGACAAGTTCTAAAAAAACCCAATGTATCTGACGATGACACAAAAAAATCGTTTCTGAAAAAAATATCAGAAGTTATTGAAAATTGCAATAAAAAAATAATGGAAGCAAAAAAATAGAAAAAAATCAATTGTTTTATTAAAAAAATATTAATGATTTTTTTCAGGTAAAGAAAAAAATTTATATTTTTTTAACGCAATCAAAAAAACATGTTGACTTATGCAAAAAGCAAGGATAATTTTTTTAGTTTTTACCGAATTTAATTCTGCTAGAAAAAAATTGAACTTGAAGTTTTAAAAGATGAAGTAAATATTAATTTCTTTTTAAAAGTTTTTTTGGAACTTTCGGAAAAAGATAAGCAAAACAGCAAAAAAAGATTTTGAAGAAGAAATCCAAATATCATTCTTTTTAAAAAAAGGATGGAGAAAGCTTTTCTTTAAAATTGAAAAACAACAAAAAGTTCATATTATGGAGAACTTTTTTTCTAAGTATGATTAATTTTATATTCGATTTCTTTTTACGATAAAAAAATGATGAAAGATATTAAAAAAACATATATGATGAAATAATAGAAGAAAAGAAAAAGAAAAATCTTTCTTTTTCCTGTTCCGACTATCTCATACAAAGAATTAATTAATTATGACAGCTTTTGTTTCTTATATTTTATCAAAATCAGAAATAAAAAACAAACTTTTAAAAAGAAAGGATATAGAAAATTTAATGAACAACAAATATGCAAAAATTTTTTTATTTATCACTTTCTTTTTATAAATTCAGAAATTAACGAAACGTTGGAAGAAGAAAGAATAGAGATCAAGGCAAAATTTTTTTGGAGAAATATTTAAAAACATCCCGAAAAACTTTAAGCAACTTCTTCGTGATTTCTGGGGATTTCCTTAACTTTTGCAGAATTAGAGCGACAATACTTTGAAGTGTCAGGAAAACTTGAAAAAAATGGGAATTTCTTTTTGAAAAAAAGAAGATTATTTAAACAGAAAAATATTTTGAAAAAAACTTATTAATAATATTCAAGAAAAATTCAAAAAAAGATAAGAGAGCAGAATATAAATTTAAAAAGATTTAGAATTTTCATTTGAAAAAAATTTGAGAATGAAAATAGGGAAATGTTTATAGAAAATCTTATCTCCAAGCCATACAGGATATATGAAGCCACTAAGAATTTTTAGTAAAATAGAACAGTTTGAAATGCTTAACAAAGATTTGGCATTTCTAGCTAATAAAGAACTTTTTAGAACAGTACTAAAAATATTCCATTAGAAAAATTCAGGAACAGTAACTGAATTTTTTTAGAAAACTTTAAGAATGAAAAAAGTAGAATTTTTAAAAAAATTATAACAACGGAAAAGGAATATGTTGAAAAACTGCCTGATTTTAAATATTGAGCCTGAGATTGAAAGAGCAAATAAAGTCGAAAAATATAATTTCAATATTGCAAGTAAAAGACACGAAAAAAATGATGCTTGAAAGTTATTTGAAAGACACTAAAAATTAACTTTGAAATTAAAAAAATCCTTTTTGGAACAATAAATAATGAAATTATTTCCATTTTTTTGAAAAATAAGAGTGAAAAAAATTTTTTTCTGGAAAAAGAAATTTTTAAGTAAGGCAAAAAGAAAGAAATGAAGAAAAATAAAACAGATCTTGAAATTCCCGAATGGTTTGAAATTTTTTTAGAACATTATCTTCCTAATAATTTGGCTATAAAAAAATTCAAAGGCACTTTCTTATGCAAGCGAAAAAAATTCAAGAACAGCAGTTATGAAAAAAATTCAAAAAGTGGAAATTTTGAGAACAGAATTTGCAGCTTTTTCAAATGAAAGTTTTTTTGGGAATTCTCTTATAATGAAGATGGCATAACAGATATTATATTTTCAAGAATTGACGAAAAAAACCTTTTTCGGTAAGAAAAAGTATGTCCTGGAGTTTTAAATGAAGCACAACAATTTTATAAAGAAGTTATAGAAGAAATGAAAGAAAAAAAGAAGCCAAAAAAATAAAAAAACTAGCTGTATAACAAAAAAACATAAAATTTTTCTAAACAAATAAGCAAGGTCCTAAACCTTGCTTATTATTTTTCATTTCAATCATCTTCTGAATTTAGGGACATATGCATTCTGACAAACGCTGCTATCCTGTCCCATTCGCTTTTTATTGCAGAGCTTCCCTTAAAAACTGCTTTCCTGCTTCTTTAACTGCTTAATTATCTCAAAAAAATTTCAGGAAAGTCAACCTGCCTGACTGTCGGAAAGTCGTCAGGATCATCTGCAATGGTGGAAAAATATTCTTCCGTTAGCATTCATAGTCAGCCTGATGTCATTCATTCCATTGTTAAATACTACATAGTTTTCCTCGTTAAGATAAAGATATTTCCAAAAGAATATCCATTTCCTCAATCTGCTTTAATTTTTTTCCTTTGACCGCCCAATCTGCGTCCCCTGGCATATAAACGTTCATAATTTTTTTCTCCTTTGAAATCAGACTTTTATAAAAATAAAATTTCATATTATTTTGCTTTTTTTAATTCTAAATGTATTATATCATAATAATATTGTTTTTGTCAATAATAATTTTATGTATTAAAAAAATTAAATTAAAAATAACAATAAATAATTATTTATTCGATTTAACAAGGGATGCCTGAAAAAAACATCATAAATGTTGAGTTTTACTGCATTAAAAAAACAAATTATTTTTTTAAAAAAATTGAAGAGATAACGTTAAATCTTGAACAACTTTTTTTAATATTTTTTTATGATATTTATGTTTTAAAAAAATTTAACCTGCTGTCTTTTTCGAATGAAAAAAGCCCTTTAAAGAGCCAATTTTATGCACTGTATGAAAAAAAGCAACTTCATCCTCATCTTCCACATAATAAAAAAAGTTTTTTTCCAAGTCTTTTTTTCAGTTCTTCCAAAAAAATTCCAATTTTATATCTTCTTTTTGTTTTTAGGTGGAAGTTCAATCCATTCATCCTTTTTCCCTGTTGTATTTTTTTATCAACAAAGTTTCCGTTTTCGTCAACTTTATCATAATAATATGTTCCATAAACTTTTCAAACCATTCCTCGAAATCCGAATATTCGAAAAATTTTTTTCCTTTCTACAACTTCAAGAAACGTTTCAAGTTCCTTCTTTTTCCAAGATAAGATGATTATGCTCGTCGGCATCATAGTTATATTTCTTTTTAAAAATAGTCCATAACTGGATAAAATCTTTTTAGATAAGTGGCAGATTTCCCAGAAATCAACCGATTTAAAAAAATTTCCCCATTTGTTCTTATATTTTCCTGCTCCGTGGCAGAATAGAAGTGAATATCTAGTCCCATATTAATTCCTTTCCTTTTTTTATTTTAATTTTTTTAGTCTTTTTAACGCATTTTTCAAAAAAATTCCTCTTCCATTTCAAATCCAATATATTTTTCTTCCAAAGCTCCTTTTGCGGCTAAAAAGAGCTGTCCCGCTTCCTGCGAAAGGATCAAGCACAACCTGTCCTTCCTGCGTTGCAAGCTCAATCAAGGCTTTCATAAGTTCAAGGGGCTTCTGCGTAGGGATGGCTTCCCTGTCGCTTGAAAGATTTTTGAATTTCAATATAGTTGCCTGAATTAGGGGAATACTTTTTCCATTTCTCAAGATTGTAGTCTCGGTTCCATTAATGAGCATATTGTCCGCAATTGTTCCTCCCTGCTTATATGGCTTTATAAACCACAATATTGGCTCAAAAACTGGTCTTAGGTTTCCCACGCGCCATTCCCTGAATTTTTCAGAATTTTCGGCATCATCTCTCCTGTCAAACACTTTTGAAATCTGCTGGGCCTTCAGCATTGCATTTGTTCTGTTCCATCCGATCATATCACGTAAAACAAATCCCGCATTTTTCCATTGCCACTGTAACGCGGTGGGAAAAAAAGCGTCTTCCTGCAAATATGAAGCGAGCTTGAGCCAGGCTTTAAAACTCTTAACCATTCTTTAGTCCATTTTTTTCACACCACTTCTGATACTCCGCCGGGATTTTCCTGTCCGCTTCACTCCATCCGTTTATAGGCTTTCCTCTGCTTTTAAAACCGCTCCCCATTTTCAGCTGGGAAGGGCAGGCTTTTTCCTAAAAGCGGAATTTTTTTGTTGTCGTGCAAAACATCCCATTTATCAAAAACTTATTCCATAAGGAATGTCAGAAAGGATTAAATGAATGCTTTCACTTTCAATTTCCTTTATAAAAGCTCAATGCTGTCGCCTTTATAAATGTTATTTACTTTCATCATTTTCAATTTCCTTCTTCTTTATTTTCAAATGTATTGCAAGTGCTGCAACCGAAACTAGAGAAATCAAAAAGCATTATTGCAAGCATCGTTACTGCGGAAACAATATTCAGTTTACCATTTGAAAAAAATCAATCGAAAAATCCAAAAAAATTGCGATTGTCATTAAAAAAACGCAAGTTTAAAAGCCTTCAAGATCAATATATATATTAAAGATTAATTTTATGAACCATATATTAGTTGCAACATATAACGCTAATGCAATAACTTGAAGAAAAATTTAATGAGTTAATAAAGTTTTTTTAATATTTCCATATTTTTTTCCTTTCTTTTTTTGAAGAAAAGGAATAGTTCAAAAAAACGAACTTCCCCTTTTCCGCTTTTTTTATATCTGATTTATTAATTCAATTCCAATTTTAAGATTTTTTTCTCAAAAATCGTCATCTTTTTCATTTCTTAATTTTTGCAATCTTCCAGCTTTTTCTTTTTTTAAAGCGTAACTTGAAAAACTTAATCACTAAATTTGAGATTTTCATTTAAAATTTCAGATAAACTTTTTTTTTGCGTTGAAAAAAACAGGTTTTTTTATTATCAGTATTTTTTTATCTTCTTCATATTTTTTTATATCTTCAATATGTTTTTCAAATTCTTTTTTTCAGAAATAATTTTTCCAATTTTTCTTTAAAGACTTTCCAAAAAGCGTTTCATAAATTCTTCTTCAGAAAAAAATAATAAAGAAGCCTGTTATCGCTCATAGTTAATATTCCATTTTCAGAAATTCCTTCAATAATCAAAGTTTGTTCCATATACTATGTTTTAACATTTTTTTCCTTTTTTTAGTTCTTTAATAACATTTTCAATTTTCATTTTTTTCTTTCCCTTCTTTTTCTATATATTATCGCATTTCTTTTTTTACATGTCAATTTTTTTCCCTTTCTTTTTTTGAGGAAAAGGAAGAATTCGAAAAACCGAACTTTTCCTTTCCTGATTCTTTTTATATCTGATTTATCAATTCAATTCCAATTTCAAGATTTCTCTCAAAAATCATCATCTTTTTTTCATTTCTCAGCTTTTGCAATCTTCCAACTTTTTCTTTTCGAGCCTTTTTAATTCCATCTTCAAGAAAAATGGAGCTCAATTCCGCTCTGCTGTCCTGTCTCAAACCTGTCAAGAGGCTTTCCTGTTTCCTTTGCCCTTTCAATTTTTTTCTTTCTGAAAGAACGTCAGCATCTGCTGTAAGAACGATAGTCAGATCAGGGCTTTATTATTTCAGAATTGATGTCAAGAATGAAACTTGGCTTTACTCCGTCCATCTGCTGATAGATAAGGCTTGAAAGTGCATATCTGTCGCAGATTACAATTTTTCCTTCCTTGAGGGCGGGTATAATTTCATTTTTTTAAGGTGCTCATATCTGTCCGAAGCCATAAGGCAGGCATAGGCAAGCCCGTTCATATCCCCCATAATGTCATAGGCAAATCTTCCTACTTTTTGAGTTTGCTTATTTCTTTTTGTTGTGAGAACTTCCTTGCCTCATTTTTCAAAATGTGTAACAAGTTTCTTTATATAGGTTGACTTCCCTGAACCGTTAGGTCCTTCAACCACTATGAACTTTCCTGAATATTTGTTCGCTTTCATAATCTCATTTTCCTTTCTATGTTAAAATAAGATATTATATTGTTTCTTATAAGGCAGGGCAGATTCCTTTTCCTGCATAATAAAGTTCGTCCTTATTTTATGATTTATTATATCATTAAATATTAATTTTGTCAATATGAATTAATTTTCAAATCCGATATTTTGTTTTCATATCTTTTTTTAAAGTTTCTTCGATACTCTTTTTGTTTTGCGTAAGCGAAGTTATTATTTTTTTTGTTTTTTTAGTTTTATATTTTTTTCAAAATAAAGGCTCAGTTTTGTTAAACTGGAAATTATTTCAGCGATTTGTTCATATAAAAAAATCATCAAAAAAACTTCATTTGTAAGAAAATTTTCTATCCATAAACGTCTTTATTTGAGCTGCGACTATAAAAAAATTTATGCTTGAAACTTCATCTTTTTTTGATATTTATTACAAAAATATGGATTGCTGTAACTGAAAAATGTCATAGTAGTCGCCATCAATAAAAAAATTTTTCTCTTTCTCTTTTTTTCTGAATCCAAAAATCAAGTTCTTCATCATATTTCAGATATGCCTTGCCAGAAGTTAAAAAAATTCTGCAAGTTTTTCCAAAAGTTAATATAATTTTTCTTTCTGTTTTTCGTTTTAAATCTTTTTGCACTGAACTCAGTGATAAAGTTAAAATTAATTCGCCAGTTTCAGGCTTATTCATTGTTCCTTGAAAAATTCCAGTTATGATCAAGCGAGAAATGAATTCCTTTTTCTTTTTATTGGTATATGCAACTTTTTTTCCAATCGTTTTTAGCTGCTGTAAGAAGAAAAAGGATTGAGTTCTTCGTCAAAAATCATCTATGTATTTCCAAGTATATCGCCTGTCGCTTTCAGCCAGAATTGAAACAAGTTCTTCGTCCGTTTCAAAAGCTCTTTAATTTTTTTAAGCCATTCTGTCATTTCTTTTTTTCGTGTTGTTCTTCCATATTACTTGGAATAAAACCTTCTGTCGATATTACAAAGCTCTGCGTTCTGCTTTTTTTGAATTTTGTTCTAAAAAAATTCTTTTTCTACCGTTTCCATGCTCACACTTCCTTTTTCGTTTTTTTCTTAATCTTTTTAATTTTTTTCAACAATCTTTCTGCTTTCTAATTTTTCTTCTGAAAAAAATAGTTTATTCATATTTTTTTTCTCCTTTATTATATTTTTTTGTTTCTTTAAAGATATTATAACATAATATTACTTTTTTTTGTCAACGTTTTTTTGTTTAAAGTTTATATATTCCAATAATCAAGGGATAAATTTAAACCAGCATATTTATTGCTGTTAAAGACATAAGTTTTATAAAAAAATATGAGAAAAGTAGTCCTGTCGTCCTACCTCATCTGCGATGCAGTTGATTGAGATTTAGAAATATCTCTTCAATCTTTTTAAGAATAACTTGCTTTAAATACAGTAAATCTTAATATTTATAATGCTTTGCGACCATCCCTTGTTAAATGGAATATATAATTTAAAGTTGAAATAAAAAAAGCAGAAACTTATTGTTTCCGCTATTTTGAAAGTTCTCTAATCTTTGCGATTAAATCATCTGTTTTTTTAAAAATATTTTTTTCGGATTTCCCATCATAATCAAAGTTTCTTTTTCAAATGCAAAAGAATATTGCAGTTTTTATTTCTTCAGGTTTTTTTCTGATTTTCCCCAAAATTCGATTATGACAATTTCGTTCGGATGCAAAGCTGTCAGGCTTGAAACTGACTTGCAGAACTTCGTCGCTTTTTTTCTGACCGCTTTCAAGTTGTTGACATCAAATTTTTTTCTGTTTCATTATTTACAATGCTTTCCACTTTATTGATAAACATTTTTCCTTACTTCCTTTCATTCGATATTTTCATCTTAATAATATAATAAAACTTTTTAAATTACACAATGTAACTATTACTACCAATTATTGGCTTAATACAACAATTTTCAATTCTTCAATAAACATTTTCTCCATTTTTTTCAAAAACATAGCAAATCTATTCAGTCCTGAAATGTGCTATTTTATATAATTCCATAAAGTGACTTGTTCCGCTTTCTTGGGACGAACACAAGTTTATCAATATATAGAAATTATACAATATTTAAAAAAAGAAAAGTCAAGCATAATTCAGTTAAATTATATATTCAAACAATCAAGGGATAAATAAGGAATAATTTTAAAATATCATTTTTAAAAAACTTTAAATTTGCAGAAAGAAATGATGATTTGACAATTAATTTTTTTCATCTGCTAAAAATTCAATTGGAAAAATCCACAAAGGATAGTAGTAGCGGTCATTCTGGCACTGATTGTTCATTTGTGGAAAAAAACCTCCTTTCTTATTTAGATTGAGAACGGCTACGGTCGTTCTTTTTCTTTTTATGCAAAAAAATAAATATTTCTGCAACAAAAAAAGATCTTCGCAGATCTTTTAATTTCTTATTCTAGTTCAAGCAGTTCAACTTTTACGTAAAAAAATCACGAAAAAGTCATTTAGATATAAGATAAAACTTAGAAAGTCTTTATCTTAAGGCAAGGCGTACTGAACACCTCTACCAGCTTTCAGTACAAAAGATTCTTGCAATTGCCGGCTACTTTTTAATAAATATTTCTTCATTATGTTACATGCTGAGTTTACATCAGCATTAACCTTTCTTCCAGTTGAAGTTTTATAGCATCCTCTTTTTGGACGGCTTCCTTTATACTTTTCATGCTTCCTTATCTCCTCATCGTCAAGGAAGCTGCATTTGCTTGTATATGCTTCATCCTGTCTCACAACTTCTATTCCTGCAAGCCTGCATTTGTATTCAAGCATTGACTTCAACATTTCAAAAGGTATGCATCAAAGTTCTGATTGTTCACCTTGTACATATTTGTGTCTTGTTTCCATTCCTTGATCTCCCCTATTATAAGGGTTCCAATTCTGTTAGAAACTAAATGATTCACAATATATGCAGAAGCCTTGTGCATATAGTCCTTTATTTTATTGTTTCTCCTGTTAGTAACGATTGACATCTTCCGGTTCCAGTATTTTCCATGTAGCTTTTTCAGTTTCAGATCTCATTTTCGGCTATTTTCTTATTGTACCACTGATTTATTGATTTTAAGGGCCTTCCATTGATGATGACTGGATTTTTAGTCACTGTATCGATCATTGTTACAAGGTTGTTCACTCCTGGATCAATGCTTGCATAGCTTTCAGCCATAACTTGAGGCTCCGGCTCCCTTTCGTATCCTATCTCAACTGTAATTTTTCCGCAGCCTGGAACAATCCTTGCAAACTTTTATGTCATTCTCGTTCAAGTCTTCAGGCAGCTTTACAAATATTTCTGTCTTTGAAAGATGGATGTATCCTTTCTTCTTTTTAAATGAAAGGGCTCCCCTTTCATAATGTGCTGTCATTCTTCCCTTGGCTTTGTCAAGATACTTGGGAAGTCTCACTTTCTTTTCATATTCTCCTTTCTTTTTCTTTTTAACAAGGGCGAAAAAACTTTTCATTGAAAAATCTACAAACATTTGAGTATATTTAGAAACTTTTGCAGGTAGCGCTCTGTAATCAACATTGTTTTTCCTTTATAAAAAAATTTTATTGATCTTATTAAAACTTAAATATTCATTGCTCTTAATAAAGGGACTGTCTTACTGCATAAAGTGTAGCATTATACAGGTTCTTTGACTTGAAGCATAGCTCATCCATTTCACTGTACTCCGGATCACTCCTTTTGTATATTATCTGTCTCACCAATTTCATTTTTTTGTTCTTCTTCATCATATTTCACCTCCTCGGTTTTATTTTTTTATCTTCTTCTTATTCTTTTTACTGCTATTATATCAATTACTGAAATAAAAAAAGCAAGAAAAAATTATGTTTTTTTATAATTTTTTTGGCAACTGTTTACAACACCATTTGCATAAACAGTTCTTCTGCTTTTTTTCAGCGCTAAAATTAACTGACTCAATTTTTAAGGGCTTCCTGCCTTAAGTGTTCCCATCGTTCAAAAAAAGTAGTTTCAGCATTTCAGAATTTTCATAATATTCCACTCCTTCTTTTTCTTTTTTTAGAAAGCATTGAAATGTGTTCCATAAGCGTATCAGCTTTTGCATTCCTGCTCCATAAACGAAATATTTTTCACTTCGTGGAAATTTTTCCTGTTTCAACATATTGACTTAACGCGACAATTTTCAATGCCGGCAGGATAAAGTTTTTTTATTTTTAAAAAGGCTTGTCAATTTCCATCTTTTTCTACTTTATTGCAATATCCAAGATACAGGAAGAAAAGTTCACGTTTTTGCAAAAATATTCAGGCAAAATCGTTTCAATCCTATGGGACTTTTTCCGTGTTGAGATATATTATAGGGGATTTAAACCATGTCCATATTTCCATTTTCTTTTCTGAAATGTTCTTAAGCGCCTTCTTTATGTCGAGATCCAATATATTCAACATTCTTTTTGGCTTCCTCTTATGATCAGTTCCTCTGTATCGTCAAACTGGAAATATTTTTTTCCTTTTTTTCTTATATAGATAAAACGGATGTCAAAAATCACTTGTCTTGTTATCATACCCATATATTCTGCTTCCCGCTTCGCAGGCAAATACTATTTTTTTACATCGTTTTCTTTTTTTCAATTTTTTTCTAAAATTTGATGTACTGACATTTTTTTGTCACTCCTTTCATTGTTTAATTTTTTTATGTTATAATTATAGCATAACGTTTTTATAATTGTCAAGTATTTTTTTAGGTTAAAAGAAAAAGTTAATTTTATTGAAATAATTGAAAGCGGAAAAAAATTATAAAATTTGAAATATATTTTTAATAGTATCAAAAAAACATTGCACAAATATAACAATTTTTAGATAAAGTTTTTTTGATATAGGATAAATTTTGAAAAATATTGATTTAAAATAATAAACAAAAACAGCAACCATTAAAAAAATAATCTTATTTTTTTAATTGATTTCAAAAGCAACTTTTATGATATAATAAAACATACCAAAAGATAATTATGAAAGGAAGGAATTATGGATTTTAGAGCTTTTAAGGGAAAAAAACTGGAAAAAAAGTTCAGAACTATGATAAATCAGAAGACAGAAATGATGTCAAATGGGGGCATATTATTTACGGAACTTTTTGGAAAGGATAACTGGGTCGCCTGAGGCGAAAGGGAAAAGATTTGAAACTGTACTGAAAAAAATCCTGACCTGTTTGAAATAAATGAAAACATCAATGCAGAAGCTCAAATCATTTTTTTAAAAATAAATTTATATCCAAAAATGTTCTCTTGCAACAATTTCCTTTAAAAATAGATGAAATGGGCGAAATAAAGGAAAAAGAATATTTCAACTGAAAATTTTTGAAAAAAAGATGAAGCGGAAGAAAAAAATTTTTCAAGTTCCGTTGAAGATTTTTTTACTTCATTGCAAGATGTGTTAAAGTTTTTTTGATGAAATCGTTTCAGAAATTTTTAAAGGATATAAGAAAAATATGAAATAGAACCAAGCACAATGAAATGCAGTTTGGAAATATGTTAATGAGAACTTTGAAGATTTTTTTCAGATGATATAATGCGTTTCAGGATAGTAAAGATTGAACATGATGAAACTGCAACTGGAGAAAAATTTTATGAAAAAGAATTTTTTTCCATTGGTTGAACTTTTTAACAGGACAGGAAGAGTTTTAAGGTTTACCGTGACTGGAATCCAACTTTAATTGAATATATCCATTTGAGAAAATGACAGGATATGAAAAAGAAAGCAGAGGGAGAAAGTTTTGTTCCAGGATTGCATAATTTTGAGGAGAAAAATTAAATGACAAAAAAAGCAAAAAAATTATTTTTTTAAAATGGACAGCATATTTTATTTTATTGATTATATTAAACATTTCTTTGATTTTTCGGCACTGTATTCATAGTACAGGATGAACACCTGAACGGTTTTAAAAAGCGATATTTCTTTTTGGAAGTGGTGCTAGGCGGATGCTGGGCATGGGACTGCTGGAATAAAGGAATTTGAACTTGAATTAAAAAAACTTGAAAAAAGGGGAACGGAATGGAAAAATAAAAGAAACCGAAAAGGAAGAAGAAATTGAAATATAAAAAAATAAAAGGCACTTTTTAAAAAAAGTGCCCTTTTTTAATAATATTCATTTTCAATATTTTTTTCTTTCACAAGAACTTTAAGAAGATTTAACCTATTTTTTTAGCAAGATATTCATTTAATCTTACAATTTCTCCATCAATTTCCAAACGTGTATATAAAAATAAATTGTTTTTCTTCTTTTTCGCCATCGCGATCAAATACTTCATTCACTTCTGAAACAAAGAACTCTGTTTTTTTTGATAATGTTTACTTTTTTTATAATAATCATAAAACTGAATATAAACTTCGTTTTCGGTAAAATATTCCTTAACTTCATCGGAAGTCCATTCCTCTGACTCATTTGGCATTTTAACTCTTAAATTTTTTTATCTGAAATATAGGCAGAAATTGTTATATCAATTTCAGGGAAATTCTCAAAAAAATTTCCTTATATTTTTTTCATTTGAAATAATTTCTCTCCCAATTTCATAAATTGTTTTTTTCCATTTTTTTCCTTTAAAAAAATTTCAACTTCAATAATTTTTTTCCATTTTCTAAATTTAAATATTTTTTTTCTGTCATAACTTTCTCCTTTATATTTTATTTTAAAAAGTTTTTTTCTTTTTAATTTTTCAACATTATTATAGCATAAGTTTATTGTTATGTCAATAATTATTTTATAATTATTGGACCGATACGGAGTATAGGTCAAGGATTTTTTTGATTCAGGACTGATGTGTTGCATTAGTCAACTAAAAATTTACGATAAACACAAAGGAAGCCCCTGACTTCAGTCACGGGGAGGGTGTCAGATTATAAAACTACGATTTCGAAATAAAAAGCACGGAATTTAAACCGTGCAATTATCATATATTTTTGAAAGAAGGTAAAAGCGAGCACAAATTCAAAAATTGTACTGCCCGTAAAAACAGAGTACTGCATCTACAATATGCAATTACACTGTTTTTCAGTATTGATTATATCATTCTTTTTTTCCAGAATGTCAAGCATTATAAAAAAATATTTTTTTAGAAAGAATATTTTTTTATTCTTGATTTTATTTAAAAGCGACATCATTTCCTTTTTTTGATGCTTTCAACTTCCAGCATAAACTTCATCTGTTTTCTCACTAATCCCTTTCTTGTTCAGTTCAAAAACTGCAAACTTGACAGAAAGTAGCCCCTTTCAATCTTTTTCAAGCATATCCTGCTGGAATTCCGAATAAGATGCGATAGCATGTCCTGCATCAAAGTTACTGCTTTCCAGAAGAAATTCCGTTCTTAACCTTTTTTACGGCTGATTTTTAGTTTCAAGAGCATCAATATAATAATCTTTCTCCAAAAATATTTTCCGCTTTAAGTTTTTCCGTTTTTTTATTTTCCGTGCTTTGTCAAGAAAAAAATTCCATAATTTATTTCATTCTCAAGAAGCAAGTCATCGATCGGAACGGTTTTAAGATATTCGACGTATTTCAAATATCCTCCAAATGGCTTAATATTCCTTTTTTTCATCAAAAAGCATCATCGCTCCAGCCCTGATCGCAGTCCCAAAAGGCGTGCAAATTCATAACCTTCATATTTTTTTATGTTTCCTGACTTTCTTACTATCTTGACCGGATGCTCTAAACGAACTATAATCTCATCACTAATTAATGCTCCAAAATATCTAACGCTTTCAAAAAAAGTTCTGAATTTTCATCTAAATTAAGTTCAATTCCCAGCTTTTCCAGTTATGCCGAAATCTGTTTCAAGAATTCTTCTTATCCGTTCACAATTCCATATTGCATTAATTGCTGCTATAGAATATTTTTTTCCTTTCCCGAAATGATATTTCCATATCCGTCATATTTTTCCTATGATGTTTCCACCACTCAAATTCTTTAGGAATTAAAAGAACAACTCCATCATTTTCTTCAATCCCTGCCTTTGAGTTTGGATATTCCTTGTAGTCACTATATAGATAACTAAAATTTCCCATAATTTTTTTCTCCTTTACATATCGTTTTTAAGAACAGGGGCAAAAAGTTATTCCTTCTGCCCGCTTAATTTTAGAATATTTTATCAATTTCAATACTTTCTCCAAAAAAACTAAAGTCGCTTTCTCAAAGTTTTTCTTTTTCTTTCGTTCTTTGAAAATATTTCAGCTCAGTAGTTGATGATTGCTGTTTCAATGATTTCCATAACTTTTTGGAGCTGCCTTGTCTATTTTTTTGTTTCCTTTAAACTTTTTAAGCAGTTCTTCTATAAGCGGTAAATTTTTCTTCCTGAAAATCAATAAATTCATTTGAAAAAAAGAAATTCCAAACTCTTTAATTTTTGCTGTCAACATTAATTTCTATATTAAGAGCATTTTTTTCTGTTTGTTCTCTCTGTTATCATAAATTTCTGCTTGGACTTTATCTTTTTTTATCAGTTGTATAAACGGAAACTCTTTAACTTCATAACCTTTTTGGAAGTGTAACTTCCTTTCCAGTAGAAAAAGTATGCGATAGTTCCATCATAAGCAGTTATTTCAGATATTCCTTTTTTTCGTTTATTTCGAAAAAGACTTCAACTTTTTTTGAATCGGCATCATAACTTTGAAAAAAACTATAGTTCCGTTCTCCTCAATTCTTAATTCTGGAAAAATCTTTTCCACCTTGCTTTTAGTTTTTTTCAAAAATTTTTTTGAAATAATTTTCGACTTCTTTTTTTATGTATTCTGCTGAAAAAAGAACTGTCTATTTCCATTTCAAGATCAGTAATAATATCTTACAATTTTAATTGCATTTGATTCAAGAAGCCCTAATGCTCCTTGGTTGCTAATTTTTCCAATCCCGAAAGCCTTCCTCATCATAAATTTCAAAATCACCGTAAAAAAATTTTGTGAAAGCCAAATAACAAAATTAGAACTTTCCTTATTGCCTCCTAGCGATATTGCTTCAAGATAACTGACATTCTCAGGATTGTCATTCATTATTTTTTTATAAGTTGCGCTACATTTTTTTGGAAATGTTTCAAAGTCTGTTTTTTTAAAAATTCGCTGTAATTTGAAGGGATTTTCGTTCCCTCTTTTAAAAGCATAGTCCTTTACCGTTTGAACTTTCTGTTATTTCTAAATTTAAGAATTCTCTTTTTCATATTTTATTTCATTCTTTCTTATTTTTTTATTAAAGCCTTTTATCACTTGCCTCAACTTCAAAAGTATTATATCACAACAGTATAAATTTTGTCAACAATTTTAAAAATAAAAATTATTATCCTGTTGCTTTTGCATTAGTTAATCAAAATTTATTTCATTATAAAAGTTTTTTTATGCAATTAATTTATAATTATTGAACTGAATTTTTTTCTTTATTTTTCCTGTTCCGTTATGCAAAAAAATTCCCAAATTAATATTCCAAATTCCTTTTTTTCAAACAAGAAAAAGCCCATCCCGTGTGAATGAGACTTTAGAACCATATAATTATAAAAGAGAAAATGAAAACGGAAATCCCTGCTTTTTTTATGTCCATAGCAGGTTCTGGACGTTTATGGAGCTTTTTGTCCTTCTCTCAATCTTCTTCTCCACATCAAAGAAGATATAAGGGATATAGTTTATTTTTTTAAAAATCCCGTGCAATGCTTCCCAGCAAGGCAGGATCGGTTGACGCTAAACTACGTCAGTGCCATAATTCCCATTTACAAAATAAGTATATCATATAATCTTGGAAATGTCAACAGCAAATTTATTTATTTTTTTATGTCATTCATCTTATGGATAAAACTGCACGTGTTCCGGGACAATCATAAACGAAACTAAAAAAATCAAAAAAATTTTTTTCCAAAAATTTTTCTTGACAATTCATAAAAAAATGTGATATTATTTTTTTATATGGATGGAGAAAGTTGAAAAAAATTGAATGTTCATATAATAAAAACAACTTGTAATTTAAAAGCGGCATGAGAGGGAAGTTGATATGAAGTATTACGTAATAGCACATTATGTAATTTAAATATAAAAGTTCCAGTCAATTCATTATAGATTATCCCACCATTGTCACAAGTTTCTGTCCTGTTTGGAATAAATTTTATCATAACGATTTTTAAGTTATCAACTTAAAAATCGTTATATTTAAATTTTTTTCCTTTAAGTATTTCAAAGGACTTTTTGTTCTTAATTTTTTTCATATGCTTTTTTTAATTCTTTTCAAATGTAACTTTTTCACAAATTCCGTTTTCATTGCTGTTGCATAAAAATAAAGTTCCTATTCCCACCGTCTTCTTCGTTAAGTTCAAGAACAGCCTGTCCTGTCGTTCCACTTCCTGCAAAAGAAGTCAAGAACTGTTATGCTGTCGTCTGGAAAAACTTTTTATTATTTTTCTTTATAAAGGCAACAGGCTTCGGATAAAGGAAACTGTTTTTCTGGAACAAGTTCTGAAAGTTCTTTTGTTGCGACAGAATTTAAATATTCATTTTCTGTAAAATCAAAGCGTTCCAAAAAGGCATATATTGATTTTTTTCATTGATGCAGCAGTATCTTTTGAAAAATAAATCCTCTCTGATTTTTTTCTTTATTTCTGTCCTGAACTTAATTCTTCCTTTTTCAATGTACTCTTTCAAAGTTTCCTTTGAAAAGGCCCAGTATCTTCCTTTTTGGCGGCAGATCAACTTGTCCTGTCAAGGGATTGACTATCTCAAAAATATGTTCCAGAACCTCCGCTTTTAGCGCTTGGATCTCCCGCAATCCAGTTTCCGTTTGGATCATTGTCAGGATTTGAATACTTTTCAAACTTCTTTTTTTCACCTCTCAGTACAATCTTTTTCCTGTCCTTTGAATAGGCAAGAAGGAATTCGTGCTGAATGTTAAGTCCACTGGCATTGTCGCCAGTTATTGTTTTGGTTTTCCTTATGAATGTCGCTAGGCAGTTTTTTTCTCCAAAGATTTCATCGCATAGAAGCTTCAGATGGGGCTGCTGGTACTCATCAATGCTTATGAATATTGCAGAAGTTTCTGCCATAAGTTCCCTTGCCTTAACCAGTCTTTTTCTTCATAAATGAAAGCCACGCAGAATGTAAATAGATATCTGTCCTTGATTTTTCTGCTGTCGTTATATCCGAGATTTGAATTTCCTGTATTATATGGCGGATCAATATAAATCAAGTCAATTTTACCTTTATAGTTTTTTTCATTAGAAATTCAAGTGCTTCAAGGTTTTCTCCTTCAATAATCAAGTTTTCTTTTTTTCCTTGTTTCCTTCAATTCTTTTTTTCAGTTACTTCCTCAAAAAAATATTTCCATTAATTTTTTTCATCATTTCCTTCCCAAATAATTCTAGTTTTAAGTTGTTCAATCATCTTTAAAAATATCAGCATCATCTTTATATTTTTTTCAAGATACGTTTTTTTCAGTTCTTCAAATTCAAATTTATCAATTATTTCAGGCATTTTATTTTCCTTTTCGTTTTTTTATTTTTTTATTATAACAAAACTAATTGGAATTGTCAATATTTTAAAAATATTATTTAAAAATAAAAAAAGAAAACCTTGTTAAAGATTTTTCTTTAACTTTTTTTATTTTCTCCTTGCAAAATCTGATAAAAATTTCATAAGATTTTTTTCAGTCTTTTTCTATCAGTTTCAGAAATGCAAGGAACTAATTTTTTTCAACAAACCTCTCAAAATCTTCAAGAATTGTTGAAGCAAATGAAACTTTCAGGTTCTTGATTTCATTATGCTTTATTGAAAAAGCTTTTCGCCTGTTCCATAATTTTCAAAGAAGAAAGCATCTTTCAGGAGATTCCCCTGAAATCCGAAAGTTGAGTTTCCAATTTTTGCTTCTATTTTTTTATTTTATCATGAAAAAAACTGGAACTTTAAGGCTCGACAATGTTTCGCTAAAAAAATAGTGCAAGTGTTTTTTTCTTTTTCCCCTGCATTTTTTTCGGTAAGTGTCATAAAGTTTATTCCATAATGGCTTGACAATGTTCTTTCAAGCATCTTGTCGTTTTTCTCAAAAAGTGGCAGTTTGATTTAAAGTTACAGTTCCGTCGGTATATTCCAATCTGGCTTTTTCTTGAACCGTCGAATGCTTTCCGAAAAAAATCCTATTCATCTTATCAACTGATTTTTTTCTTTCAAAATTGTTTTTAATTTCAAAAAAATCTTTTTGGATAATTCTTCTTTAAAAATTTTTCATCGCTCTGTCACCAGAAAATTTAGTTCCAAAAAGATCATTATCCCATTTTTTTCATAAATATCTTCGAAAAAAATTCAAGTTCCATCTTAAAAAAATATATGGTAAGCAATCCCTTGCATCCCTTATTATATAGCGGCTTATATTTTTTTCTCAGTTCAATGTCATAAAAGCGTCAATTTCCTTGCAACAAAAATCCTTTGACATAAATTTGACTTTATTATGTTCTTTAAGGAGTTCAAAATTTATTTCATCAGTTTCACGATAATTTTTCAATTTCAAGTTCTTTGACATCTTTTTAGAAAGTTTAAGAAGTTCTCCTTCGCTTATGTTTTTTTGTTACCATTTTTCAACTGAAAAAAATATTCAGTATTATCTTTCTTTAATCTTTTTTTATATTTTCTTCCATAATTTTTTTATCCGCTCAATTTGAATAAATAAATTTTAAAAACATTTGAAATTTATAAAAAAACTGGCATTCCTTCCTTTAAGTTTATAGTTTATTATATCATAGCATTTGAAAAAAATTCAATTAAATAATTGTTAAATATAGAAAAAGCAGGGACGCCTTTTTCAACGCCCTGCTTTCAAAATTATTCCTTTTCTTTTTTCAGTTCATCAAGTTTTTTCAATACATCTTCCAGTTCATTCCTGATTTCTTCCTCTGAAAAATATCTTGGTTTTGCTTCCAGTTCTTCCATATAATTTTCATAGCAGCTTTCCCGCCCATGGCATAACTTCATCAAATTCTTCCCAGTGCCATTCTTCAAACCCTGGTTTGGATCTCCTATTGAAAAAGTATTCACATTCCTCATAAGTTATTTGTGTTTTTCGTCAACCAGTTTCAACGGAAATTTTTATTTTTTTGCCTGATCTTCATCGTAGCAGGAAATTATAATTCCGTAACTTCTTATTATGTTACTTATTTTTACTGTCAAACGTTTCTTCTTCGCCGACAGCCTTTAAATTCACATTTTGATAACCAAGTTCTGCAAGTTTGTTTCTTAATTCAGAACTGTTCCATATTGCAACAAGTTCATATAAATCATACTGGTTGCCATCAGACTTCCTCTACAAGTCCGTAATCAAGATATTCTCCCGTGATACATCCGCCACCAAATTCATTCGGAACTAAAACCTTTATTTTTTTCTCCGTAGCAGATATTCGCCTGTTTGTTTTTTTGATATGTTTTTTTATCGGCTCTGAGCCAAGTGAAACTTCCCATAATTTTTTTCTCCTTTATTTATATTTGTTTTTTTATTTCGTTAAGGCTTATCTTCCCTTAACTTCAACAATATTATAGCATAAGTTTATTGATTTGTCAATGATAAATTTGATTATTTTTTTGTAGTTCCTTTTTGTTTTAATTGATAAAAAAACAATGCTTTTTCCCTTGCGTTTTTAACCAAAAGTTATTCAAACATTCCAGTTTCAGGATTTTTGTACCATAAGCCAATTGAACGGCAGTTCTCCTTGCTATATTCAACTTTTCTTCCTTCTGAAATCAACTGGAAATTTCTTTTGGCAATAATGGCAGATGCCCTGTCATAAATATGTCCACTCCATGACCTGGTTGTAGTTAGCAGAAATTATATTGCTTCCTGCCACTTCAACAAGTTTTTTCAATTTATCTTCAACCTTTTCAAATTCGCTGCAATTTGCTAAATCATAGGAAAAGATAAAACTGAGTATTCCGTTGTTTTGAAAAATCCAAAGAAAAATCTTCAATATCTTCATCAATATAAAAATTCCTTTTTTTAATGCTGAAATTAATTTTTTTTCGTCGCCGTTTCCGTGCATTATTAATGTTAATCTTCCGTTTGCCTGTTCCATATTTTTTTCTCCTTTATATTAATCTTTATTATGTAAATATTATATCACAATAATATGTTTTTTTGTCAAGTATTATTTGGCATTAACCATTTATTGATTATAAGTTTAATTCTTTTATGTTTTTTTCAACTGAAATATAAATAAAAAAAGCAAGTTTTCTCTTGCTTCTTTCAGATGTTTCAATTATTCCTTAACTGCTTCTTCAATGCATTTCCTTAAATCGTTTTTAAAATGTTCAATTGTGTTATGAACTTGAAAATAACTTTTTATTTCAACGGTTTTTTTCTTTGTGCTGACAGTTCCGCTGAAAAAATACCTTTTCCAGAAATTGTTCATTTTATCAAATCCACTTTCACATTCAACATTAAATCTCAAACTGACAGCTTTTTCCCTTTTTCAAAAAAATCTGAAACTTAAATATGAGAAAGCCTTTGAATTATTTGAGATGATGCTTCCGATGAAATCAACATAATCCAAATACATTTTCAAGGGAACTGGTTTATTTTTCCCTGTTTCCTTGTCAAAGGAAATTTTAGATAATTTTGCAGTTTTAAAACTGTTTTTCGGATCAAGCATAGCAAAATCCACTTTAAGAGTTCTCCATTTAATCTTGGCAATCAGATTTAAAACAGTCGCCATAAGATTTTCCTTTGAACTTTTTTTCCCTGCTCCGATTTTTATCGAAGTTCTTATTTTTTTTCATTAAATTCATGCAAGTTAAGTTTCCTATCAGGCTGTTTAAATCTTGCAACTTCAATATGCTTATTGTTATAAATGATGCATCTGTTTACTGAATGAACAATTTTTTTCCATCTATAAAAATCTATTTCGCAGTGCTTTTTTTCATTTTTATCCTTCCTTTCATCTTTCATTTGAAAAAGCAAAGGGGAACTAATCCCTCAATCGCTTTCGTGTATTCATTAAATATTTCATCTTTTTCCAAAAATTTTTCGATATACTCTGAAACAATTTCTTCCTCATTTTCTTCCAGTTCTTCTTCAAATTCTGTTTCAGTTATTTCTTCGATATACAAGTCATCATCTATTCTAAATACGTTGCCTGTTCCTGTAAGGCAGGCATTTTCTATTGCAATTTTACCTTCTTCTTCATCAGGGGCATAGTTGCTTTCAACAAGTTCCTCAAGAGAACCATATGTTATAAGTTTTTGAAAAACTTACTCCATCTGTTCCGAATAATTTTTTTGCCATTTCTTCTAAAAATTTCTAATTTTTTTCATAATTTTCTCCTTTAATTTTAAATTTTTATTTTTTTCTAAGGGCTTTACCTTCCTTCCCTCATTTACAAAAAAACATTATAGCATAACATTATATTTTTTTGTCAACACTTTTTTTAAAAAAATATTTATTTTTTTGAAAAAAAGGGAAAAAAACTTTTCCAGATGATAAAATGATAAAGAAATTTTTTTATAAAAATATATAATATTTCAATTAAAAAAACTTCTATTGCTGACTTGCTTGCAAGTGAGGTAGGAAAGGCTATGCATGTACTCACGGGATATGAGTGGTTATATTTGCATATACAAATATTTAAGCAGGAAACAAAAACATTTATTTCCTTTTTTTCAACTTCTACTAATGACTAAAAATAAGAAATTGACAAAGGAAGGAACAAAAAAAGAAAAAGAAATTAAAGCATAATGTTAAGAACAGATAAATGATAAAATGCAAGAAGTTGAAAAAAATGAAAACTTCATAATGATAAACTTATTTTTTTCTTCTGACTGCACCGCAGGTGAGGTAGGGAAGACATGACTACTGTACCGTAGGGTAAGGTAGGAAGGTATGACTACGGGAGGCTCAGGGCCTCCCTTTTCATCTGAAAAAGAAGAAAGGTAAAATGCTCTAATATATAAATTGATTGTTTGAATATAAAATAATTTTATTGATTTAACAAATAATTTTTTTATGTCCTGATTGAACAGCAATCTGCTTGAAGCGATGGAAACAGAAAACAAATGCTGCATCTTGCCTCAATTTTTCTGTATTTGCCGGCAATCATTTCGCGCCTTCCTGTTTGCAATCATTTGAAAGAAGGAATGGGATATAAAATGAAAGGAGCAAGAAGCAGGAAAAGGAACGAAGCATAAAAGATGGAAATTGGATAGAAGGATTTTCGGACAATTTTCTTATGTTTGGAAGTTTTCGCCTGAAAGGAATAAGGCAAAAGGCTCATATACGCCCATAGGAGCCTCCTGACGGCTCAGGAAGGATATTAGGCAGGGAATTATGCCTTCAATCATTTTAATGCTCTGTATGGGTCTGCAAATAGCCTATATGGCGATATTTAAAAAAATGGCAAAGGAATGAAGGGAACTTGATTGAAAATGAGAAGCAAAAATACTGAAAAGGAAGGAATAAAGGAACTGGACTGAATAAGGAAGCCATCAGGGAAGACGGATAAGAAAAAAAGAGGGCGGAGCAGGCAAAAAAAGAAAAATGAAGAAGATATAAAAAGCAAGGGAAGGAACAAGGCATAAGGGAAAAATGATGAAGATATGGTCGGAAAAATTAACTGATTGCAGGAAGTGAAAGCGTCCGCCAGAATCAAGATATAAAAAAGTGGCTGAAAAAAATTCAGGAAATTGAAGTTTCCTGCAGGTTTTTGGAAAAAGCAGGGAAAAAAAGGAAATAAAAATTCCTGAAATAAAAAAAGAAAAAGATGAAATTCGGGAGCTAAAATGAGGTTGACATTTTTTTATAATGTCATAATATAACTGCTGGCGAGCCTTGGCAAAAGGATTCAGTAAAAAAATTCATCTGAAAAAAATATAAAAAAATAAATCAGAAAAAAATATACAGTCAAATGTTTCATATATGATCATAAAACTGATTCATATAAATCAATAAGATAAATACATTATTCAATAAAATTATTAATATATATAAATAAACATTTGAAAAAAATAAAAAAAGATTTATAATATTGAATAAATTTTTCAGAAATAAAAAAATAAACAAGTTATTAATTAATATATTTATTTTAATGGTTTAAATATTCTAAAAAAATTATTTCATATTAAATCAATAAAAATTATTTTATATTCAAACAATCAATTTATATATTAGAGCATTTTTACCTTTCTTCTTTTTCAGATGAAAAGGGTGACTTTAGTCACCCGTCAAAAAGAAAAAAATAAATTGATCATTTTAAGGATTCAAAAAAATTTTTCATATCACGATCATTCATTTAAAAAAATTAAAAAAATAAAAAAATGTACCAAAAAAATTAAAAATTTGATTAAAAAAATTTTTTTCAAAAAAATAATAATAATTAAAAAAGGGGTGGCAGGGCGGGTATGCCATGATTATTATATGATTATATATATGATTAGAGTCTTCACTTCTGCTCATGCGACAGCGGACAAGTTTACTTGGACGCGTTTTGGAGCATGTAGACCAGAGTGAGCGGGCGAACATAGGCGGACAGAAGGAAGACAGAAATGATTATATTATTTGATTAATCATTTTATTGATTTTATTTGATTTTATTTAAGATTTTTGCAGTTTAATGACTGGATATGAATTTTAATTTTGATTGATTAATATTTATTTCTCATTGTTTTTGAGATAAGGGCATTCTTAATGCTGAATTGATTTTGTACTATGTATTTGTTTGTTGTCTCAGTTAAATTATGCTTTTATTCCCTTTTTCTTTTCCTTATGCTGGTCAGTTAAATGTCCTGTTGTGTTCTGCATTTTATTGAATGAATGCGTTTGCGTTGCCCTGCCTGCTTTCTGGAATAATAAAGTGCCTGATTTCTTATTTCATCTGAAAAAAATGGTAAAGGAAATGAAAGTGGCGAAAGAAAGGTTCTGCATTATTCGAACAATCATTTAAAGAAAACAGGAATTAGAAAGTTCCTGACTATTAAAAGGCCCTTTGCCTAACTTGAAGCATGAAAAGGACGAAAATCCGTTACAGCCGATTGCAAGTTCATATATAGCATTAAAATGATTGAAGGCATACTTCCCCTGCCTAATGTCCTTTCTGAGCCGTCAGGAAAGGCTCCTAGGGGCTATTATGAGCCTTTCTTCTTATCTCTTCCAGATGAATGTTAAAGAATTTAAGAAAATTTATTGAATAGCATTGAAGCAATTTCCTGTTTTGCTTTTCCCAGTCATTTGAATGTTGCAAAAGTACGGTAAAATAGGGATTTCGTTGTTACTTACCAATGAAAATACTTTTTACATACCTAGCAAATATTCTTACATACTATTTTGATATTCTTACATACTGACAGTAAATTGTTACATACCATTGATAAATAAAGGAGTTCAGGCAATTTTGTGTTTTTTTATGTTTCAATCGACTGACTGTTGTAAAGTGCGATAAAATGGGGGTTTAATAGTTACTTACCAATGAAAAATACTTTTTACGTACTCCTGAAATAAAGTTACATACTATTTCAATATTCTTACATACCAACAGGAAATTGTTACATACTCAGGAAATATTTTAACATACTTCCCATAAATAGAGCCCTTGAAGCAATTTACTGCTTTTTATGCTTCAATCGGCTGACTGCTAAAAAGTGCGATGAAATGGGGATTTCATTGTTACTTACTGACTGAAATACTTTTTTTACGTACTATTTGAAAAATAGTTACGTACTATTTTGAAATTCTTACATACCGGAAAAAAATATTTTTTTCCTTACTTTTTCCTGATGCCTTGAAACAGCCTGAAAAATAAGGGCTACAGGGATTTCAAAAAAATATTTCCTTAGAAAACTTTGAATGTACTTTTTAAAAACATCAATTTTAATTAAATCCTTTAAAAAAATAACAAATTTTAAACTTTTTATAGTTTAACATACTGGAATTTACACTTTTACATACCGTTTTTTTAATTTCGTTTTTAATATTCTAATTAATCTCTAAGAAAGTATTGTTTTTTTATTTTATATATGTGCATATACAAATTAAGAAATATGAAAAAAATAAAAAAACTGCACCGCAGGTGAGGTGGGAGCGATAGCAACACTGCATCGCAGATGAGGTAGGACGGCAGGACTACGACTTCAGTTAAATTTCTGTTATACGAAAAGTCATTTTTTTATGTCAAACTTTTTAAAAAAATTTTCCTGTTTTAAGGATCAGTACTTTTATTTTTTTAATAAGTGCTGAATACGTTTTATATTTTAAAAAAACAATATCAGAATGAAAAATTAAATTTTTTTGAAATAAGCAATATCAATTATATAAAAAAATATATTCTAATTTTATTACTTTTTTTTATTTTTTTTGATATTTTTAAAAATAAAAACTACCTTATTTTTATTTTTTTAGTTAAAAATAAAGCAGTTTTTTTATTAAAAATTTTTAAATCATATTTTTTTCAAACAAAATTTCTTCTATTTCTTCTGAAAGTAAAACTTCCTTATCAATATAAGTTTCAAAATCAATTCCGTTGTTTGCAAGATTTGCAATTCTTTTCAATTTCAACATCAGGTTCAAGAACTTCAATTATATCATAAACAAATGTATCGCCATAAAGGCACTGTTACTTCTCTTTGCCATGCAATGCATAGATTTGAATTTTTCATCAATATAGAAAACCTTGTTTTTTTACCCAAATCATATCCTATTTCATAGATGAGCCAGTCTTCATAATTTCCTTTGTACTTGTCATAAGTTGCGTTATCAACAAAAAAACGTTGTAGTAGTTGCTGTTCCAGCATCCCCTGTCAAGAAACTTGTTACTGAATTTTTGAAATTCTTTCATCATCATTGAGCGATTTTTCCAGTTCCTTTTCAAACCCAAATCCTTCTGTTTCATCTTCCTCATCAAATTCTATCTCAAATTCTTTATAAAATTCATCACTCAAAAGCATCATCGCTTAAATCAGCAAATGTTTTTTTCCATCTGCAACTTTTTTTCTTTTTATTTCATTTATTTTATTGATTAATTCTGTTCTCATAATTTTCTCCTTTTTATATTTTTTTCGTTTGAAAAAAAGCGTTTCAGCATGCAGGAAATCCTTAAAGAACTTCCTGCGGAAAGTATTCCCCTGTTTCCCTGTCAAAGTGGTATAAGGTAACTGACATTCCACGCCTTTTTTAGCCGCGTTCAGTACAGCAATCAGCGCCATTGTAAGCCCCGTAACATATAAATTAATATGACTGTCAGGATAAACGGCTTTAATTCCAGCAAGAACAGAATATGCTTTTTCCTTCCGCTTCCTTAACATCGGTAGGGATTTAAATCTTCTATAAAAAAATATCTTCCTTCAACTTGAGGGATTTCGTGTCGCCCTTTTTATTAATCCCTAATTTCATAGCGCTTTCTCCTTTATATTTATAATTTCGTTTTTATTTTGGTTAAGAGTTTTTATTACTGCACTCTTAGTGAGGTAAGAGCGACAGCGAATACTGGAAAAAGAAACAAAGATTTTCCCTTTTTTTATCTAAAAAAATTTTTTTAATAAAAAAAGAGCCATAAGGTCCTTCCCTTAAAAATGCGATGCAAGATAAAACCGAAGCATAGCAGTCGCTGTATTTTTTTCTTTTCAACCGATTTATTATGCCTGGAATTTCATTCTTCCATTTCTTTTTCAGCATCTTCTGCATTATAGTCCATTTCGTTCCATTTGTCCTTGCCAGCTATTGCTGTTGGAACAAAGCCAAGATTTTCGGGAAGTTCAGAAACTTTAATGAACTCTTTTCCAAAAGGAGTTTCAATCTTCTCAACATTTCCAAACATTCCATCAGGATTGCTCCAGCTTATCATTCTTCCCTCATTGTCAAGGATTTCATCAAATTCTTTGGCTATGGCTCTTGATTTTGTTATTCTTTTTTTTGATTTTGCAACTTTCTTTTTCAGTTTTTCACTTCCGTTTGAGTCCATAAGGGACATAAGTATTTCGTAGGTTTTTTCCGCATCGTATTCCACATATGGTTCAACAATTAAATCTGCCTTATATTTTTTTCATCATTTCATTAGCTGATTTTTAAATTTCCTTCTCTTGATATTGCTAAAACTTGTATTCTCATAACATTTCCTCCATTTTTTTATTTTTCTAATTTTTTTGTCAAGGTTTTTATTTTCTTCTCCTTAACTGCAAAACAATTATATCATAAGTATATTATTTTTGTCAACTATCATTTGATAATTATTGAATTATTTCTTTTTAAATCTTTCGCTTATGAATTGAAATCAGCATTTTGTTTTTTTAAATGAATTAAAACTTTTTGTTTAAAAAAATAAACTTTTTCAGTTGCAATTTTAACTTCTTTTCATTTGAAATAAATAACTGCCGAAAAAAAGTTAAAAAAAGTAAAATAAAAAAATATAGGAAACATGGAATTTTTTTGCTAAAAAAATGTAACTTAAAAAAATAACTGGAATACTAATAAACGAAAAATTTCTTTTTTTCATTTGAAAAAAATGCGGACAAAAAAATTTTCCTTGACAAATTTTTAATCCTTATGCTATAATAAGTTATACTAAAAAAAGGAAGTGATAATAATGTTTTCTGCAATAACAGTAAAACAATTACAAAAATATACTTTCAATTTTTTTGAAAAAAACAAAAGCAACAGAAAAAAATATACATTAACAATATTGAATTTGAAGTTGAAAGATTAAAAAGACGATCTATTTAAAATTTACAATCAAGCCAAGAATTACGAAATTAGAATTTTAAACAAAAAAATTACTGATTTCAAGGTTGAAACTTCAAAGCCTGATACAGTTAGAGAAGTTTCAATTGCTCCCACAAAAATTTATCGAAGGGAAGCAGGTATGGAAGATAACTGAGACAGTTGAAGGAATCAAAAAGGTTTTTCGTTTAATGTAACAATTAACGAGGAATCAGTTGAAGATCTAAAAAAACATTTTTAGGATTTGTAGATTAGTAAAACCTGAAAGGGTCTTTTTTTATTTGCAACTAAAAGTTTTTTTAATCAAACTTCAATTTATTTTTTTGAAAAAAATAGTTGACATTTTAATATTATTATGCTACAATATATTTAAGAAAAATAAAGAACAAAGGAGAAAAAAATGAAAAATAAAAAAACAATTTTTTTAAACTAAGCAAAAAAACTTGCGCTTTTATAGAGGAGAAAACGGCGAAAGAGAAAGTTTCGTGAAAAAAACTGGGAATTGAGTAAAAAAACTCAGAAGAATATTTAAGAAAAAACTGTTCTTGACGAAATATTCTATTACGAAAGTTTCCCGGAAGACTGGGAAAAAAATGGGAAAAACAGATTAGGTTTTACCCAAGATGAACTTAAGGAAATGCCGTTTGAAAAATTTTTGTTGTTGCAATAAAAAGATTATTTTTGTTGTTTCAATTGATTATGATGTTGAAAGTTATGAACCAGGAAGTTCATACGGAGATGCAACGCCATATTCAGATTAAACAGAGAGCTTTTATAGTTTTTTTGTTATTTTTTTAGATAAAAAAATTACCTGATTTTTCTTTTTCAAATGAAAAAAAGATTAATTGGTGCTATCCTTTAACAAAAAAACTTCGATTCATTTAAAAAAACCAACTCCTGATTTTTAATTCATAAGTGGAAATGGTGCAATGTTGGTAAACATTTTTTTGTTCAATTTAAAAAGAAATAATTCAATAATTATCAAATAATTGTTGACAAAAAAATATAATATCGTGCTATAATTGTTATGCAGTTAAGGGAAGTATTCATCGCCACTCTTACCTCACGCAAGCGTGCAGTGATAAAGTCCTTAACAAAAAAATGAGAAAAAAATAAATTTAAAGGAGAAAAAAATTATGAAAGCAAAAAAAGGGAACTACGAAATTATTATTGAAGCGGGAAAAAAATGGAAATATCAGCTTTTAGAATCAAACTATAACGAGGATGTTTACTTTAAATATATAAAAGCTGATGGGCGCGACTAATAAAAATAAGCAACGAAAAAAAGAAATGGAAAAATCTGGCAGAAAAAAATTTAATGAATATTATGACGGAAACGGAATTTTATATCAGCCTTCCTGAATTCTTTGAGACAGCATCTGAAATTGAAATAAGAATTGAAGATGCAATAAATGAAATAAGCCCATATTTTATTGAAACTATAAAAAAACTATAAAGGAAATCTATCCTGAAGCAGAAAAAAATTACAGTGGATAATGATTATGTTAAAACTGTTTATAACAAAGGAAATATCACAATTATTATTTCGGACGGCGAATTTAATGAGGAAATTTGGATTGATGCAAGTGAAGGAAAAAGCAAAATGCAGATTTGAAGGGGAAAAGCTGCGAAACAGTTGAGGAATTTGAAAAAAATATGCCGTTGAAACAGTCAATGAATGGATAAGAAGTTTGAAAGAATATGGATATATAAATTATTCCGAAATAAGAAAAAAATAATAATGATTGACGATGCTGAAGATACGGTTAAAATTTTTGAAATAGCAGAAGGACTTTTATGGCTCTTTTTTTCATTTAAGAGGGAAGTTTTTTTGTTTTCTTTTCATTGAATTCTTTGTCTTTTTTTATGCTATAATAAAAATGGAGGTGAAACGATGAAAGTAAAAAAAGAACCGGAAGATTTAAAGTGAAGGTTTCGCATCCTGACTATGAAATGATAAAGGTTCATACGATTGAGGCGAAAAGAAATATACAACTATGCAAAACTATATAATAAGACAGTTGTATTTTTAAGAATTCTAAAAAAATCATGAATATTCAATGGAATTTGTTCATGAATATCCTGAACTGAATAAAGATTTTTGAAATCTATTTAAATGAAAAATAATCAATTCACATCAACGTTTTACAGAATTATATGTAATTTTTCAAGAATCAAGGAACATTCGCTCAACTCAAAAAAATGGTACAGAATGTAGTTGATGTTCTTAAAAAGGGACTGGAAGTCATACTGGAAATTATTGAAACTAAAAAAATAAATGGAAAATATGACAACCCCGTCAACATTCCAAGATATAAAAAAATATTCGGTTATAGAATATAACCCGCAAGTTATATCTAAAACTAAATTAAAAAAATGGATATGTTGGTACAGCTAAAATGGAATCAGGATTTAAAATTCCAAAAATTTTTATAAAGAATATGATTGCAAAAAGCACAAGAGCTTTTATGGAAGAATGGTTTCCTTTACATGGAAGTTGTTTATGAAAAGGAAATTCCTGAAAGCAAAAATCAAATGAAAAAAAGTTGCCTCAATTGATTTGGGAGGCAAGATTCTGATGGCTGTAGCATACAGACTTCAACAGGAGGGGAATCTGCATTTCAGCAAATATGCTTAGAAGCCTCAACCATTACTACAACAAGATGATTGGGACTATGGCTTCGCTTCTTCCAAAAGGGATAAAAAAATATCAAAGGCAATTCAGAACCTATGGAGAAAAAGGGAGGAGCAGATAAGAAACCTGCTTGGATACTATGCGAACAGGCTGATTGAGGAACTTGTTTCATTAAATGTTTCAAAACTGATAATAGGAAAGAACAAGGAACAGAAGAATGGAATTGATCTCCACTCAGAACTGGAGAACAGGAACTTCTGCATGATCCCTTTTTAACAAATTAATTGAAATACTGAGATATAAATGTCAGGAAAATGGAATTGAGTGTATTGAGCAGGAAGAAAGTTACACATCAAAAGCAAGTTTTCTTGACAATGACTATATTCCGGTATATGGAGAAGAAAATAATAAATATGAATTTTCAGGCTGGAGAAACGGAAGAATATACAAGATAAAAGGAAAAGATCAAAGAATTCATGCCGATCTGAATGGAGCATTAAACATTATGAAAAAAGCTGGGCATGAACTTGCTGAAGATATTCCAGCCTTAAAAAATAACTGGATTTTTCCAATTGGGAAATACAAGGTAAAAAATCTTAGTTACAGTTAAAATCAAATCAAAGTAAACGTCAGATAACTTTGATGTCTTGGCTGCGTAGTACAGCCGGTGTGAATAAAATCCACAAACTTAACCATTGTCATATTTGTGCAATGTTTTTTTGATACTATCATTTAATTGTCGCTTTTTATTGATGAAGGAATAAGATTTACATATGCAATTAATATATTTGAAGATGTGACTTATATTGCTGAGGATTTCTGCGAAACAAATTTAGCAAATATTGGACTTGAAAAGAAAAAAATTGATGACATATTAATTGATTATAGAAAGAAAAATATAGGAAAAGTTTTAATACAAAAAAATGCTTTTTAACAGAAAGGAAAAAGCCATGGCAAAGATAAGCCGAATGAATGACCTGAAAAAAATAAATTAAGCAGAAGTGGGAAAAATCATTTTTCAATGGAAACGAAACAGGGAAAAATTTTTAATCAAGGACAAGAAACTGAATATTATCCTTGAAACGCAGGATAATGAACTTCTGAAATATTTAAGAGGCAATGCGATTGGAATATTAAAAAGTTAAAGGAGAAAAATTATGAGTGAAGATACAGATGATTTATATTATGACGATGATGAACTGTTTGACATGTTTGATAGCGAACATACAAAAAGAAGTGATATTAAGTTTATACGAAGACGGAACGTTAGAAAAAATTTGGGATAAAAAAACCTTGGATATAATAAATATAAGGATTACACTTTTTGAACTTCTGGAAGATATAATCTATCTTTCCAATGATCTGGGATATGGCTCATATGCACCTTTCATAAGAAGCAAAAAAATATGGCAGAACTGAAAAAAATGCAAATATGATATGCTGGTAGAATATTATAAAGACGTTTCTGATGAAAGATATAATTTTTCCTGAAAGAGTGGAGGAAGTGATTAAAGCCTTAAAGGAAACTTTTGCCCGATATCCTGATAATTGACAGTGAACGAAAAAAAGAAAGTTGAGGAAAAATTATCAGCATTGCAACATAACCCCTGTTTGACGAAGACGAAGATTTGGACATCGGAATGTATCATTTGGGTGTCGCTTTTTATTAACAATGGGATAAGATTAACTTACGAAATCATTATATTCCCTGATGCTGCCTATATTGATGATGACTACACCGAAACAAATTATGGAAGTTATGAAGTGGAAGAAAAAAATCAAAAAAATGCATTAAAAAAATGTGAAAAGGAAATATAAAAAAAGAATTTTATTGCAGAAAAAAAGATGTTTTTTTGACAGAAAGGAAAAAAATTATGGCAAAAATTAGCCAAATAAATGATCTGAAAGATAAAGTTTGAACAGAAGCTGCAAAATTATTTTCAGAGGAAATGAAACAGGGAAAAATTTTAATTGAGGACAGGAAACTGAATATTATCCTTGAAACGCAGGATAATGAACTTCTGAAAGATTTAAGAAGCAATGCAGTGGAATATTGAAAGTCAAAGGTGAAAGATATGATCATATTGAAATAATTTTTAAACAATTATCCTTATGCCAAAAATCAGCAAGGAAGGGAAGTTTGGTAAAAATATTTCAGGGGAAAGGATGTAGGGATTTTTATAAAGGAAATGGAAAGCGGATTTGAACAGGGATTTGACTGCATTAAGAATTTAAGCGATACAAGCATTGCTGAATTTTTCGGGTAAAAACTGGGTACTATTAGCGAAAAAGGAAATAAAAAAATTAATTGCCTTAAATTTTACTAAAAGCCAAAAAAAGAAAAAAACGCAAGGGAAAAATGAAACTTTTTTTAGAAAAAGGAATAAAGAATATCAATTTCTTTTTCAAGGGAAGTTGAAAGAATTGAAATTGGAACTGAATTTCTTTTGGAAAAAGATGCGGATAACGAATACAGTGCTGCTGCAATTCCCTGATTGCCGGAAATTTAATGAAAAAAAGGCATTAAGCAGGATGTCAGACGTTTCAGCAAAAAAATTAAAAATTTTTGAAAGAGAGAAAATAAAAGAAAATTTAATTCTTGAAGATAAAAAGAATGTGAATATTTTTAAAAAAAGGAAACTGCAAAAACAAATTGAAAGCCTTATTAATGAGGATATGAAGGAACTTGCCAAAAAGCAAAAAGTTTTGAAACTCTTGAGGAAAAATTCGATTGCCGCTTCAGCTCTGTTAAAAATAAGGAAGGTTCGTAGAAAACGAGCTTTTTATTTTAAAAAAACAATTGCAGTTTTACGATTCTTATATTTTTGATTGACAAAATTGAAATATAATGCTATAATATTTATATAGATTAAGAAACTTTTTTTCTTGCTATTAATGAAAGAAAAAAATTAACTGATTTAAGCATCAAATAAAAGCAAAGGAGAAGAAAAAAATGGCAGAATATGTTTTCACTCAAAAATAATGTTCAGTCCCGAACATAAAGAACATTTTTACAAGATTTTTAACAGAGTGCGAAAAAGATGAAGTGCATCCGAAGGCGACTTGCAACAAGGAAGGAAGATTCTATAAAAGTTTCGATTTTGAAAAAAATAATTCCCTTGCCTTATTATTGGCGGAGAATAAATGACAGGATCTCAAACGGAACCTTGATAAAGGAAATAAGAGAAGAATTTGACACATTCCTTGACATCATTAACAAGTCCCCAAATGAAAATAACATAGAAGTTATTATAAAAAGTTTCATTGGCTTTATAAAAAAAGCAATCTGGCTTCAAATTTCAAGGTTGCAAGAGCAAACATTGCACCTTACGAATTTGAAACTCTGGAAGAACTTTTTTTAACCTTACAGCCAAGGAAGATGTTGAAGGGAGAAAATTTGGCATCAGAAAGAAAATTTCCTGCAATGAAACTCTGCTTGTGCTGATTGACAGATATTTAGATGCAAAAGTACGGGCAGAGCTATTACAAGCAGGATTTTGGAGAACAGCCTGAAAAAAAGTTGTGATTGACTGGCGGTGGCTGAAATTTCAGCTATGGGGAAGTTCAACAGGAGCCCTGTATTCAAAAATAGGGAATGATTTTATTTCATTTGAAACTGCCTATGAATTTCCGCGAAATATTGTATGGAAACTTCCTGACATAATTCCCGAAATTCCTTTCAAGGTTCATTATTCACATGAAAGCGGGAACATTGAACGTGGATTTTTAAAATATATTCCTGATGAAAAAGAAAATCAGCCAGAAAAATTCTGCTACTCAATCAAATTTAATTCCAAAATCCCATAATGTCGCCAAAGTTAAATACATCGTTCAAAAGCACGACATTGAAATAATTGAAACTGCATATTTTGAAGACACTTATGTGGCGGAAGGAAAATGGAACGCGTTAATATTTCATAAGAAAAATGGAACTTTAATTGTTTACGATGACTGGAGTGATCTCAATTCAAAAAGCATGGGAATCTATCTAAAAAGGAAATAAGGAAAAAAACAGAAATTCTGGTTTCTTTATTCTGGGCAGGATCTTGAAGATTTTTAAAGAAATGAACGAAATAAAAGATTATGTTTATGATTTTGATGATGATGAAAATTATTATAGTTTGAATGAATTTGAAAAACAGCCAATGGTAAAATTGCTTCCCTTTTAAAGGGAAGTTTTTTTAGAAAAAAACTAAAAATCAATGGAAGAAATGCATAGAAAGTTTTTTTAAAAAGTTCTTGCCAAAATAATTTTTTTATGATAAAAATATTTAAGTAAAATACACAACTTTCATTTTTAAAAAAATTTTTTTCAAAGTTTATCGCTTTAAATTAGAATTAAAGCGATAATTTTATTTTCAATATTGTTGACAAAATTATTATTTTATGTTATAATTACTTATAACATTAACGAAGGAGAAAAAAACATGAAATTAACAGAAATCAAAGGTGATCTGTTCACTGGAAAAATATCAGGAAAAAAAGATATTTATGTTCATTGTATTTCAGAAGATTTTGTAATGGGAAAAGGGATTGCCAAGACGTTTAAGCAGTTGTTTCCTGAACTGAAAGCAAAGGACAGATTAATCGCTAACTACAAGAGGGAAAAAAATATAAAAAGACTTCTAACCGTTCCCTGTCAGAAAGCGTTGGTTGCAAATCTTATAACTAAAAAGATATTATTATAATAAACCGACTTATGAGACATTGAAAGAAAGCCTTACAGAATTAAGGGAATACATTGACAAGAACGGCATTAAAAGAATTCTGATGCCAAGGATTGGTGCAGGACTTGACAGGCTGAAATGGGAAAAAAAGTGAAACTTATAATTGAGGAAATATTTGCAGATGCGGATATTGAAATTCTAGTTTTTTTATCTTTAATTGAAAAAGGAAAAAAATGAAAAAGGAAAAAAATATGGAAAAAAATATTCAGAGAAAAAGATTAGATGATGCTTTTCAGGCACTGGAGCAGTCAACTTGAAATAATCAACGACTTTTTAAATTGACAAAGGAAAAATATAAAAATATTATCGTGGGTTGATGTTCTTTCAAATAGTGACGTTAAACTGTTTGAGAGGAGAAAGCACAAAATTTATAAGAAATGCAAAAAAAGCATTGTGAAATGATGCTTGAAAGAATTGAGAATATAAAAAAAGGAAGAAATTAACCTTCCTTTTTTTGTTTTAAGAAATTTCAGTCAGAATTTCAATCATGCTTTTAAGTTCCTTTTGCCTTTTTCAATTCCTTTTTTTCAGGATCAAAAAAATCAGGACATTTGAAGCTTCCAGCGGTTACTAGAGTTATGTTATATGAAAAATTCTCCATCAAAGTTGTTTAGTGCCAGAAGAAATTTTTTTCTCCATTTTTTTACTTATTAATCCTGAGATTTGCCAAGTATCTTTAATTGCTTTCTTTTCGTGGAATGTCAGTTCAGTTCCTAGAACTTTTTCCAGACTTTCCTTATTTCTGTTGAATATTTCAGGTATTTTTGTTAAATTTTTTTCTGATTTCATAATTTTCTTTTCCTTTCTTTTCTTTTTATTGTTAATGTTATCATAAATTTTTAAGAAAAAGTAAAGTTTTTTTTGAAGTTTACATCCTTCCTTTTTGTCTTTTTTTGAACCTTCATTCAGTTTTTTTCTTGTTCTGCTCTCTTTCCGTTCTCAAAATAAACTTTCCCATTTTCTGACAGTTTTTCCTTTTACAACGTCCCTTGAACTTTTTGTGGAAGGACTTTTTAAGTCATCCTTTAAAGGCTTCATATCCACATCTTTTCCTGAAACTTCAAATTTTGCTCCGTCCCTTTTCAGAAATAACCGAAAAAAATTTTTCCCCATATTTTTTTCTGAAATTTCACATATTTCTTTTTAAATTTTCTGGTTTTTAGTGGATATCCAGTTTCAAAAATAGGTATTATTGTTTTTTTGAACATAGGCGACAGACCATTGGTTTAAAAACCGAAAAGTTTTTCAACTTTATTTTTTTGCTTTCCAGTTCTTTTGCAAGTACATAGACAGGCTCTATTTCTTCACCATAAACCATTGCTTCAAGTGAAGGAGTGAGTCCCGCTTCGATATAGACCTCTCTCACTTTTGGATTCTCTTCTATTTTGTCGGCAACTTTATCTAATTCTTTTACCTTGTTTTCAATTTTTTTGGCTATTTCCATCATCTTGTCAATGTTTGCAGGTTTTGGCTCAAAAGGTTTCTTGTCAGTTTCCCTGAAAAACATTTGGAGAACTGTTTACAAGTCCGTATGTTCCCTGAACGCTGTAATCAGAAGGGTTGTTAACATAAAAAAATCAACATGGCACCATTTCCTTGGAATTACAAGGCTCCTTTTTCAAGTTTAATTTCAAGACCCGAACCTTCTCCATTGCCTGAAATTCCAATATACTGTTTGTTTTCAGGACTTATAATAATGTTTTTTTCTCCAAGCACGGATTCAAGGCTTTCAAAGTCCGCTCCAATCGCAGTAACCGAAAGTCCTCCGTTAAGTTCTGTCACCCAGTCACATAGTTCGCTTCTTAAACTTTCAAGGAACTTGGAATTTGCAATTTTTTTCAGGTTCGTATAAATCAGAAAGTTCGTATCCCTGAGTCTGCACAAGCCAGTTTATCATATCAGGTTTTCTTGCGTCAGTAAGTTCATCTTTCACTTCCTCCAGTCCTTCTACCGTGAAGTCTTCGGGATTTATTTTTGATTCTCCGTAGTAGTTGAATAACTGGTATTTCGTCATTTCCCTGTAACCGTCTTCGGCATATTCTTCCGGGCTTATGCTTATGGTTATTTCTTCAATTTTCGTATTCTTCTTTAACGTTTCAAAATCAATGTCATATTCAAGATTTTCCCATAGGAAATCATCGAAAAGCATCAACTTCTTCGTCATTCAGGTCGGAATACGGAATTTCAGGATCAATTTCAAAATCCGTATTTTTCGTTTATCCATTTTGCCTACAAAAGCTTTCCAAGTTCATTTTTTTCAAGTCATCTCTTGCTTCCCACATTTCTTCATCTATATTATCTTTAAGAGCGTTAAGAAACCCGCCATGATCTTTTGAATTTTTCAAGCGCTTCTTTCACTTCGTTTTGAGTTATTTTGTCATCGTAGTGAAAAATAAATTGTCTGTCCATGTGGATATTCCTTCTTTATTGCTTTCTTGATTTCTTCTTCATGTTTTTATCAGAATTTCGCTAAAATCCATTTTATTTCCTTTTCAATTGCAATTTCTGCTTAAAAATGTTTTGCAATATTTTTTTATTAATTATAGCATATTTGATGGCAAATAAAAAAAGCAGGCTCTATTTCTGCCTGCTAAAATCTTTTTCTATTTTCTTTATTATGAAATTCTGCTCGTTGAATTTCTTTTTCCTCAAAAAAACATTTACTGCCATAACTGAAACTTTTTTTATTGTTTCTTATTTTTTTTCTGTACGTTTTTCGAAAAACTTTTCCTGCTACTGTTCTGGCGATAACTTTTTTTCTTCAAACTTCTTTTTTTCAGGAACTTGATTTGCAGAATTTAAAAAAATCAGTTTTATGAGCAAAAAAATTATCATAACTATGGCAACAATCATAACAGCGACAAAAACAAAAAAAGCGAGTTTCTTTTGGCGATTGAACGGGAATTTGATTAAAAGCGTTCATTATTTTTTTCTTCCAATTTGTCAAAATATTCAATTATATTTTTCAAAAAAAGTTTTTTTACACTCATTTTTTTCCCTTTCTGTTAAACTTATTTTTTTTATTTAACGTTTCTTGCAATAAATTGTTAGATAACTCAAAAAAATTTCACTAAATTCTTTTTTTATTTTTTTCCCAAACAAATACAATAAATAATATAATAGCAGTTATAAAAAAATCTTTAAACTTATTATAAAAAAATTTTTTTCATTCTTACTTTTTTTGTTTTCCAATTTTTCAAAAAAATTGTTCTGGATTATTACCTCCAAACATTATTGCAAACATAGTATATTTTTTTCAAAAAGAATTTCTTCTGTTTTTTTTGAGAAATTTCTAATTCTTTTCTTGTTTTTTTCAATTAATTCTTTTTAAATTATAGTTTTGTTTATCATTTTCATTTTGTTCTTTCATTAAAAATTTCTCCTTTTTTTATACAATAAAATTTTTCCGAGATTAAATTTAATTATTTGATTTTAACGTTCAGTAACTAAAGATCGTCTGCTACCAAAAAAATGTAGAAAAATATACATTCCTGATTAATTCGCACTCGCACCCGCAAAGTGGTGAAAGCCTTGGCTGGCGCAGAGGTATACACCCATAAGACAGCCATTTCTGTTTTTATGTAGAAATTATGAACATGTATTTTTTTACGATCTCCATTTCAGCTAATGGTAAAAAAAGCCACTTTACGTTATCAAGAAAGACAGCATAAAAACAGACTTTTTATGATCATAAAAATTGAAATATATGTCATAACTTTTTTTAGTTATTTAGTTTCAAGTAATGTTCCTTCACTTTTTGATGCGCTTGTATATATATTAATTCCTTCAATTTTCTTCCTTTTCATTATGTTATGTGCCGCATTCACATCTGCATCCATTTTATTTCCGCAATGCGGACAGGCGAATGTTTCACCATCCCTGATTCCAAAATTGTCACATATATGACAGATTTGCGATGTATATGCAGGATTCACATTTGTTATCTTTATCTCTCTCTGTTCCGATTTCCATTCAATCTGGCTGTCAAGGTAGCCTTTTTCCCATCTATTAATTATCCTGTTAAAGTTCTTCCCTCTGCTTTTCCCGTTCAAGTTTTCCCAAGTTAAGTCTTCCTTTATTATTTCTGTAGGCTTTTCAGTTTCAAAAAATAAGTCAAGCTCATGGTTTATATATGATCTGCTTTTCTCCCTTATCCTTTCTGAAAATTTATTGAATTTTTTCTTTCCAAGATTGTTTGCAAGGACATTCTCAGCCTTTGAAGTTTTTTCAGATTTAAGGAATCTTCTGTAAAGGTTCCAGTAGAACTGCCTTTCCTTCATCTTCCTTTCCTGCTTCTCTATTAAATCCTTTGCAAGGTCTGAATATCCAGTTCCGTAAGAATTTCCTGATGTCGAGGTGACAAGTTTCCTTCTTCCCTTGTCAATTGCAACAACGTTTTCAGGATTTGCATCGATCCTGTATTCCATTTTAGCAGTTCCATATATGATTAGCCTTGTATCCCATTTTAATATGAGATTTCCTTTAAATATCCGTTCGTCCTTTAACCTTATGGGAATCCTTCTGCCTTTCCTTACTGTCGATATTGCAATCATGCCTTTTTCGTATCTGTACATATCCGCATCCAGCAGAAGAAAAATTTTTTTATGGGAATAGGGATCTTACCCCTGTATCTTCTGTAATACCTTCTTATGAGGCTGTTCAGCCTTCTGAAGTTTACATTATGATTTTTTTATAAATATATTGATCAAGTTTCTTGAAATTTAGAACATTGCTTAAATAGCTTTCATATTTAAGTATGCTGTTAATGTAGTGCCTGTCAGCATCTGAAAGATTGACGTTGTTATGGCTTGCCTTCCTTATTTTAAGCTTTACGTTTTCAAGCAGGGTTTTAAGGTTTCCAAGCACCTGAACAAGTGCAATCTTCCAGTACCTTGCTGGCATCTTTGCTATGTTTGTCAGGTTTTTCCTTCATAAGGGAATCTCTCAGCTTTCTTCCGTTTTCAAGCCTTGTTATGGATCTTATGCCATAAAACCTTGAAAAGAAGTAGTTCCTGCAGTTCCTGAAAGCCTTTCCTGTCCTTTCAAGCAAATACATTTCCTCATCTGATAGAGGCAAGGAATACTGCTTGATTGTCTTTATCAGTTCTTTTGACATTTCATTTCTTCCTTTTATAATTTTTTTATTTTATGCAATTCAATTGAAACGTGTTTTTTTAATTAGAATAGCATATTTTCAGTCAAATGTCAAGAATATAGTTCTATGTTTTTCGTTTTATTTATATGTTTTTTTGCCTCCTGTAAGATGCTCCTGCAATAAATAGTGCTAGATAATTTATAAAAAAATCTTCGGTACATTCTTTTTTTCTATTTCATTGTTTCTTAAAATTTTCTGAATATCAGCAAGTTCCTTGTTCTTTTTCAACAAAAAGTCATATTATTGAATTTTTTTCAACTGAAGTTATGATTTTTAAAATTTGAATTTCCTTTTTTTCTTTTATTTTTGCTTTCAAATGATTTATAAATTATTTCAGGAATGCTAAAATTCTTAATTTCATTTTTCACCTGGAATTTCTTTTTGAAGAAGTATCAATTACGATTATTTGAGAATTTTGCAGTAATGGAACCAAAAAGAAATAATGATGAAAGCGACAATATTATTATAAGAACCGAAAACAACTGTTTTTATTTTTTTCTCTTGCGTCTAACATTCTTTCAATTGCTTTTATCAATTTTTTTCGTCATCACCATTTTTTTCGACATAGCTTCCCTTTCCAAAAAAATCACTGTTCCATAATATCAGGATTTAACATTTCTTCTTCCTTGATGTTAAGGGATTCTCCGCTTGGAAATTCGGATTTCTTAATTTCCTCTATGATGATGCCTTTTACGCCTGTATGTTTCTTTTACAATATTTTCAAGAATATCAAAACCTTTAAAAACTTCTCATTTCATCAGAACTTGGATTTCTTTCATAATCATGCTCCTCTCCCCAACTGTCATAATATCCATATTCTACAATCCAGCTTTGCAACAAATGACAATATTTCAGGAACTTCTTTCAAGTCTTTTTCCAAATCCGAATAGTCGCCAGTTTCTATATGCAAGTATCCATCCTTGTCAAGTTCCAGCACAAAATCCTTTGTTTCATCAAAAATTTTTTTCAATGTCAATGTATCGTGGAACTTGAATTGGTTTCAAAAAAACTGAACTTCTAATTTTTCTTTTTCATATTAATGTTTTCCTTTCCTATATAATTTTATATATATTAGCATTTTTTTAAGAAATAAAATCAACAAAAAAATAATTTTTTTGACATTGACTAAAAAAATTGATTAAATGATATAATAAACCAAAAGCAAAATGATAATTGCTTTACTATATAAGAAAGGAAGGAAAAATTAAGATGGTTGATTATGTGAGATTATATAACAATGTTCCAGATGAAAAAAATGGAAATTAATTATAATTTCTTTGATAATAGGTATTCTAATATTTATAGTTTTTTTGTTATATTTTTCGAAAAAAATTTTTTTGAAGGATATAACGGAAATCCGCTTTTTAGTTTTAATCATTGGGTTGTTTTTCTTCAATTTTGATTATAACTAATTTCTATAAAGAAAATGACAAGGAATATGTTTCGTATGGAATTGAAAGCAGAAAAAAAGTTTGAAGAAAAATTTCGATAAAGTTTCTGATGAAGTAAAAATACAGAGCTGATATTCCAGACAAGGACAAATATATTAACTTGATTTTTTTAACAAATTTTACGGCAACGTTGACATTTCAATAAAAAGATGAAGAACTATTAAAGAAATTGAAACGTTAAACTAGATTATTATGAAAGGACAAAAAAATATGATAGATTATATTTTAATATCTAAAGATTTGAAAAAAATTTTTTTCAGAAAAATTATATTATGCTCATATTTTTTTTCTGTAATATTTTTATGTATTTTTTTAGGAATTTTTAATTGAAGTTGACTTCTTTAACAATGAAAAAGAAATGGCAAAAATAAATTATCTTGGATTTTAATTTCATTTATAATTTTATTTATTGCTGGATTTAATTTTTTTCAGTTATTTCATACAGTTCAAAAAAATCAAAGGAACTAGAAAAAAATACTCCGTTAAGGTCAAAAACTTTGGAACAGAATATAGAAATTATTAAAAAAATGAAATTGAATTTTTTTATAGTAAAGGATCAAGATTTATACGTAAATCAGATTCTTAACAAATTCTATAAAAAATGAAAGTGATCTTAATTCAGTTGAAAAAAAGAAATTATAGGAAAGCTGGTGAAATAAAATGATGATTGATTTTTTTTAAAAATAGTTCTTTGCATTGAATATTATTCCTGCATCATTATTATGGGGTTTTTTTATTAGTGGTTTTATTTTTGGTTTTGTAGCTTGCGTTTGTAGAAATTGACTGGGAAAAAAGATAAAATTAAAAGAAGTTTCATTTTGTTTTTTTATGGATTTTAATTGCGATTACCCCTTATCTGTTTATGAAAAAAATTTTGGCAACCAAAGAGATTAAAAGCAGTTTTAAAAAAATATAATGCTTCTAATGTCAAGAACTTGAAAAAGCAATATAAAAAAATTATTAGAAATATTGTTAAATTCAATACAGCAATAAAAAGATAAGGACGAATATGTGAACAGAATTCTCAACAAGTTCTATGTTGATGGAAAAGATGTAACTCTAAATGAAAAGGAACTTATGAAAAAAATTAAAAAAATAATAAATCAAGGGAACTATTTTTTTGTATAGTTCTTTTTTTGCTTTGTTAAAAAAATAAAAAGAAAAATTAAAAACATACATATTATTTTTATTCGTTGATTGATTAGAGTTTTATGTTGACATTTTAATCTTAAAAATGATATGATAAAGACAAGAATAGATTAAAAAAATATTCTTAAATTGAAAGAAAGGAAAAAAATAATATGGTAAACTATGTTGCTTTATATGAAGGAAACGCCAGTTTTGAAATGATTGCCAAAACGGTTTGCAGGTTTGATTATCGCTGTTTTAATTGTTGCACTTTTTTTACATACTTTGTAAGGTTTTTTTGAAAAAAATTCTTCCAAAAATATAAAGGGAATGAACTCTTATCTGTTATAATCTGCGTTCTTTTTGCAATAGTTCTTTTTGAATATTTATCCAAAAAGTGAACTACGCCACAAAAAAATATTCAAACTACGGAATTGAAAAACAGGAAGCATTTTTGTTGAGAATTATAATAAAAATCCAAAAACCAGATAAAAATACAGAATGGATATTCAGAATAAGAATGAATATATTAACAAGGTTCTTAACAAGTTTTATGGGAATGTTGATGTTTCAATTCCTGATGAAGAAATTTTAAAGAAATTAAAAAAAGATAAGGAGGATATTGGATTTTTCGAATAAATCTAATAAAAAAATATGATAAATTATGTTTTGATGTACAATGACTTGGTTGATTCAAATAATATGTTTTCTTTGATAACTTGGGAAAGTTTTTTTGTTTTTTTGTTTTTATTTGCATTTTTTTATTAAGCCTTCCTGCACTTATATTTTCAGCATCGAAAGAAGAAATCAAAAAAAGCAGAAACTGTTTTACAGAAAAATCTCTTTTGGAATAACTGTTTTTACAACTTTGACAGTTTTAATTGCGACAATAATCTTTTTTTAATAATAAACAAAAAGAAAAAGAAAAAAACTGGGAAACTAATTACAATATTTCTGCCACTAAACTTATAAAAAAATGTTAAGTTCCTGAAAAAGTGAAATCAATTATCTTACAATAAAGGATAAAGATTTATATATGAACAAACTTCTTAACAAGTTCTATGGCAATGATGAAAAAAACTTGAATGCTGAAGAAAAAGAACTTATGAGAAAGCTGGTGAGATAACATGATAATGATCGACTTTGTAAAAAAATAACGGACGACCTTTTGGTTTCTCGATTTTTTTAAAAAAATATTTTTTTTACCGTTATTGTATTTTTTTATTTATGATAGGATGTGTTTCCACATATTCCAAAAACGAAAAGAAAAAAATATTGTAATTTTTTTATTTTCAGTTTGATGATGATTGCCACTTTTTTTGGAACTCCACACATCGGAATCAGTGGGCTTGTCGGTATGAAAGAGATCTTAAAAAAACAAAAAAATAACTAATATTAAAAAAATTTAAAAAAAGAAACCGTAAAAATTGTTGAAGATGCAATAAAAATATAACGGTGCAGTAAAAAAACAAGGAAGAATATATCAATACCTTGCTTAATAAGTTCTATGTTGACGGAAAAGATGCAACGCCTAATGAAAGGAAAAATTATGCAAAAAAATTAAAAAAATAAGGCAGGAACAAAAAAATGATACAGGTGATTGATTATCTTAAAATAGCGAACAAATTAAACGAAATAATTCTTTATAGTTCGAGTGGGAGGAATTTTTTTCTTTTATGGATGTGGTGGACAATTTTATCTGATGATGAAAAAAATCAAAAAAACTTTTTTTTGTTTTTTTCATCCTTGATTGTTTTTTTCAATCGGATTTCTTCCTGTTAATATATATTATGAAAAATTTTGGATATTTAAAAATATAAAAAGCAGGCAACAAAAAGCAAATGTGATCAATATCTCAAATTTAAAAAAAGAAATGCAAGAATTGTTGAAAAGGAAATTGAGAATAACAGTTCCATCAAGAATAAAAAAACTATATGCAAATAGAATTTTTAAACAAGTTTTATCTTGAAGGAAAAATTTGAAACACCATTAGAAAAATCAAATTATGCAAAAATTAAAAAAATGAAAGAACTATTTTATATAGTTCTTTTTTTATTATGCGTTCAATTAAAAATATATGATATAATAAAAAAATAAAAGCATTTGAAATCAGAAGGAGAAAAAAATGAAAAAAAGAATATGCTATGACTACTATTTTATGCCAGCAGATCCGCACAATGGTTTTGAATTAAGAGGTGAAAAAAATTGTAGGTACTTCATTAATGGTTGAATTTAAAATCTTCATAAATGGAAAAGAAATCCTTTATGAAGGGCAGTGATAATGAAAAAGGAAATATTTGCTTATGGTTCAAGAAAGTTTTTATCCTGCAAATTTTGTAAAGTGCTATTACAATCGTGAAACAAGTTCATATGAATTTAAAGAAAATTTAGAACTTTTTCAGCTGGCAAAAAAAGTGAAGGGAAAGAAATTAAACTTGAATATAAAGAAAAATGATTTCTCTAAAGATTTGAAAGATAAAAAAATTATCCAGTTAATATAACCAAGGAGGAATTTGACACAATACTTAAAAATAGGAAATTTCGATAATACAAATAATAAAACCTGCTCAAAAATTTATGTTATTGCTTGATTGATGCAGTTGAATAAAATAAAAAAAGAACTATTAAAAAAATAGTTCTTTTTATTTTTTTGACAGTCTTTTTCAGAACATCAATATGTTCTTCCATTTTCTGCTTTAAAAAAATTCCATTGCTTCATCAAGTTTCTTTTTCATGTTCCTCATCATAATTATCTTCCTGTTTTTTTCGCTATCGGCAAGATTTTCAAATGCTTTATGATGCTTTTTTTGAGAACTTCTTTTGAAGCCGCTTTTATTTCCTTTTCAGTACTCGTCCTTGTTTTCTTATTTTTCCATATTTTGTCTTTTTCCTTTCAATTAATCGCACTTTTTCTCCCTGATATTCATTAAAGATGCTTTGGCTTATTGGAGCTTTTTAGAAAAAAATGCTGTTTCCCATCGCATTAAAAATATTTATAAAAAAAGTATAGTACAGTTTCATAATTTCTTCTTCATATTTTTTTCATATGTTTTGTCTGTAAAAAAACCAAGTAAATTGATAAAAAAGGTTCAATCATTTTAATTTCTGGTTTTTTTCACCGCATATTGAAAAAAAGCCATTTTAGCATAAGTTACAGATGCTTCCTTTTTCTTTTTTTCCATGTTCGAATATTCAGCAAAAATCATAATTATGAATATCAATTTCTTCGTTAATGGCAAGAAAGCCTTTTCCACTCAGTTCCTTTTCAAACATTTCAAGATATATCATTAGAATATGCTCATCAACTTTTGAAAGTTGAGTTTTCCCATCCAAACTGTCATAAAAAAACTTTTATTTTCTTTCCAGCATAATATTTGGGATCAATCCATATTTTTTTGCTTTAATTCCTGTTTTTTTCCTATTTTTCTTTTGACAAAGTGATACTAAATTTTTTTAATTCCTTTTTCAAATTTTTTTCTTTATCATATTCCATTATAATTTGAAGTTCTTTTTCAGAATAAAAGCTTTCAATTTTTTTGTGCTTATACTTAAAAAAATCTTCGTTTATCTTTTTCTTTATTAGGAATATTTTTTTTAACTTTATAACTCTTTTGAAAGAACTGACAGTTCCGTCAAGTTTTCCAGTATTTTCAGAAAAAAATCGTAAATTTCGTATTCCCTATTTTTCTCCTGCTATTCTTTTTTTACCGTCATATCCATTGCCTGCAAGACGGCTTTCAGGAATTTTTGTGATTCTAAAAATCCATAAATTTTCCTTTTCTTCCTACAATATAACTTTTTTTATTAATAATATTTTCAAAAATTTTTCTTGACAATTCATAAAAAAATATGATATTATGTTTGCGTAAATGGAGAAAGTTAAAAAGTTTGATTGCCTGTAACGTGTGAGGAAAAACTAATATGAATCAATTATGTAATAGAACATTATGTAATTTAAATTTCAAGTTAATTTGCGTGAATAACGAAAAAGGCGTGATTCATAGAATGTTTATTCTTCAATTACTAAACTTTCTTCACTTACTCCAATAAGTTTAGCCAGTTTTCCTTTAAACTTAGGATCAATGCTTCTTGTCATGCATCTTGTCCACAAGTTCAAAAGCATTGTACGAACATCCAATCTGACGGCTTGCATATCTTTCAGACATCCTTTTTTTTCCTTTAATTTTTTTCTTTTATCAGTTCTCCGTTCACACGGTTTCCTGTTGTATAAATTTTTTTGTCTTTTTTTCATTGTTCCTCTCCTTATTTTCTATTCTTTTCATATATCACAATAATATTATAGCATAAAGTTTTTTTATTTTGTCAACTACTTTTTTTGAATTTCTTTTTGAAAAAAATAACTTTTCAAACAAAAAGCCGCTTTTAAACGGCTTCTTCTTATAATTGTTTTATTAAATTTTCAATTTCATCAGGTTTAAATCCTACTGTTCTTGCAACTTCAACATCGTCTTCCATAAGAATTAATGTTGGTACACTTCTCACTTTTTGCTTCTGCCGCTTTCATAGGATCGTTAAACGCATTTATTTTTCATACTCAACATTTCTTTTTGTCAAGCCAAGCACTTACCATATTGCAAGGACTGCATCCATCTTTTTTTCAAATTTGACTAATTTTTTTCATATTCATCATTCCCTTCTCAATTTTATAAGTTATTATAACATAATATTATAGTTTTGTCAATTGTTTTTTTAAAAAAATTTATTGTAATTAATTTTACTAAATAATTTAAAAAAAGTCAAAACCATTCTTTCAATTGAAAAAAAGCAAACCACGCTTAATGATTTGCCTTTATTTTTTTCATTTTTTTCTATAAGGTCGGTTAAAACTTCGACACTTGTAATAGGGTCAGCCTTTTTCTTCTTCAACAAGTTTTATAATACCTTTTACTGTCTCTTCATTGTGGTACTTCTGAGGGTGTGCCGTACATAAGACAGGCCGTTCATATTCAAGTGCATAATTTACCGTATGCATTGTTCCTGATTTTTTTCTCCTGCTTCGATTACAATCACGATGTCAGCAAGCGCCGCAACTATTCTGTCCCTTTCAACAAATTCCCTTTTCTGAGGGCTATGCCCTAATGGGTATTCACTTAAAAAGTATTCCGCCTTTCTGCAATATTTCATTTGAAAGATTTTTTTATTGCTTGCAGGAACTGGATTGTCTACTCCTGATGGAAGCACTGCACAAGTTGTACCGTGAGCCTTGACGGTTTCAGAATGCGCTACTGCATCACATCCGAGAGCAAGGCCCGAAATCACGTTGCAGCCACGGCTTACAAGAAGCGAAACAATTCTCTGAGCCATTTTTGCTCCATAAGATGTAGGTGTTCTTGTCCCAATCACCGCAACGTTCACTTTTCCTGAAAGTTTCCTTACGTCGCCCCTTGCCCATAAGAATACAGGCATGTTGTCAAGTCCCCGCAGGTTTTCGGGATAGCATTCGTCAAGCCAGCAGAACGGATAAATCCTTTCCTTGGCTTTTTCCTTTATTACGCTTTCTATTTTTTCATATCTTTTATAAATTTTGGGCTTGGAATCTGACAGGAAGTCTAAAACTTCGCCAGCTTTCCTATGCCTGAAAGCCTTTCTTATTTCATTGGGCTTAAATCCGTATGAAATCATTGTTGCGACAGTACGCCTCTGTTGCTAATTTTTTTCATTTTTTTCTTCTCCTTTATTTAAATATGTTAAAATTTCTTGCTAACCGATATAGTGTTTTCCTTTTATATAATTTTTAGCATAATATGTTTGTTTTGTCAAGATGTTTTTTTGGAAATTTATATATTCCGTTAACCAAGGAACAGTTTTAAATGTTAAGGTTATTGTTATTAAAAATGCTTAAAAAAACTATTGATTTTTTTATCTAAAAAAATGATAAAATATTTTATAAAAAAATTATCAAAAATAAGAAAGGAAAAAAACATGAATTATGAAACGGCAACATATTTGCTTAATAATATATCAGAAATTCAGGAAGCGCTAATTCAAAAACCGCCGTCACTTCCTACAAATTTTGGATATGTTATTTCAAGAATTTTTTTCTTTATGCCGTAATACTTTTTTTGGGATTTTATTTTTTTCGTTATGAAAGCAGTGAAAAAAATTAAAAAAATAAAAATTTCAGCGGGAATTTTGGGGATTATACTGGGATATATTTTTGGCAACTTTATTTTTTTGTTTTTTTCCCATTGTCATTGTTTTTTTGATCCGCAAGCAGAATATTTTTGCGCCTCTTGAATTAATTGAAATAGCAGATAAAAAGAAATAAATTCAATTCCAAAACGAGCGGAAGCGTTGAAGGAAGAAAAAAGAAATCCTGCAAGAAATCAATAAAATGATAAGCGGCAATACAAAAGTTCTCAGAACTTGGAACTGCCCAAAAATTTCTTGAGAAAAAAAGAACAAATATTAAAGGCAAAAATATGAAAAAAAGAAAACAAAATATCAGAAAAGATTATGTCAATTTCAAGAAAGAAGTTCTGTTAAGCATCAAGGAACATGACTTTCTAAAGAAACTGAATGAAAAATCAGCTGGAATATTTGGCAAAAAGCCGTTGCTTTCCGTACTGGAACTTATAAAAAAATTTTTCAGAATTAAAAAAATAAAAGCTTTTGATGAAGCCTCAGAAAACAATTTGCCAGATTTTTTTAAAAAAAGAAATCCAGTGGTTGAAGATTATATCAATAATCTTTCAAAAAAAGTCGACAAGGAGTTGGCTACAGAAAAAAATATAAAGCAGAAATGCCTGAAAAAGGCATTTTTTTATTAATTTTATTTCTTGATATATGGGATTGAAACCGTTGCCATATTTTTTTAATCTATTATAACTTTTTTTAAAAATTGGAATTATAATTCTTTAAAAATAAAAAAAGAAGCGTTTTATAACCTTCGCTTCTTTTTGCTTTTTCTAACGTCCCCAAAATTTATTCTTATCATTTTTTTCGCATTTTTTTGGCGTGCAAGTGCATCCTCTGTCAAAGTGTGCTTCTTTTTCCAAGGGTAAAAAAACTATTTCATCGTAGCGCCTCAACCCTTCTTTTTTTCCAATTTCTGAACTTACCAAAGCAGATTCCTTGACCACTGATTTCTTTTCATCTGCTTCCAGTATTCCCTTACCACTTGCCTGTCGCTCATTTTTTTGAAAGTTTTTTTCTTGTACATCTGAAATGGCGTTTCAGCAATTTTTTTCCTATTTCGTGAACGTCGTTAAAAAAATCCTGCATTGTTCCCATATTCTTTCCTCGCTTTTTTTATTTTAATTCTAGCAAATTTTTTTAAAAAGATTTCAAAAAAATTGAAGAATAAAAAAACAGGAACTTTTAAAAATTCCTGTTTCTGTTTTTATCTTTTTACCGTTTCGCAGATCACGTGAACGTGTGGGAACGTCCTGATTGAAATGAAAAAAACATAAGTCATATTTTTTTAAAAGCCCGTTCTATGCTTTTCGGAAATTTTTCTTGTAATAATCCTCAATTGTCATAACAGCTTTTCTTAAAAATCGGTATCTGTTATATCTTCTGCATCAAAGTTTATATAAAAAAAGTTCCTGTTGCAGTTTTTCCAAAGTTTATATCCTTGTATCTTTCAATTGCTTCCTTGTACTGATTTTTCCCGCTCACTGCCATCATAGAAATACTGTCGTGGATATAGGAATTATATTTTGTTTCATCATCAAAAATATTTTTTTCTGTCATATTAAAAAAATATTTAAGCGTATTCTCCACATGCCTTGCATTATTGAATTTCATTTCGCCTGCGAGCAGGATGCTTCTTTCCGCTCCAAATTCATTTTCGTCATTGGTGATCTTAAAATTTCTTATTCTTTCCCTGTTCAAAGTTAAATCTGTTACCATATTGTTCCTTTCATTGTTTTTTTGCAAAAAAATCAAGTTAATTATAATCAATAAAAAGAAAAAAATGTCAACAGCAAAAATAAAAAAACTTTTTTTGCTTTTTTTAAAAAATATTTTGACTTTTATTTTTAAAAAAATGTTACAATAAATTAATTAAAAATGAAATTTAAAAATTAAATTTAAATAAGAAAAGAGGTACGCTTTATGAAAAAAACAAAAAAACAGATAAGAAGTGGAACTTTTGAAACGAACTCAAGTTCGGTGCATTCGCTTGTAATTTTTTTGATAAGAAATCAAGACTCAGCCCTTCAAATTTGCCTGTCAATTCAGACAGAATATTGGAAATAGCAGTGGCGAATATGGATGGGGATATGAGATGCTGGAAACCCAGCTTGAAAAGACGGAATATCTTTTTACGCTTTTATGCTGCTATGAAGGAATTGAAAAATCAGGAAGATTTAGAAGAAAAATATGACTTATATCGAATGGATTGATGAGACTTGAGAAATATGCAGGAATAAAAAAAGTTGTGGTAACTAATTTCGACGGATATGTGGATCATCAGTCATGTTGCAGTCCAGACGAATTTCTGTCCACATACAGAACCGTTGATGCATTTGACGAAAAACATGTGGGAAGATGGAAAATATGTTAGCGAAAGAAGCAAATTTCTTGAAGTTATCTTTGATGACAATATTAAAATTGAAATTGCAAATGACAATATATAAGAAAGGAAAAAAACTATGGAAAAAAATTATATTTTTTTAATAATGTGCTTTTTTTATTTGGCGCTATATTGGCGGTTTTGCTTTCAACTAATTGAATAAAAAAATAAAATTAAAAAAAGTTGCAATCATATTAACTGCAACTTTTTATTTTTTTAGTTCATTAATTCAACTATTTTTTTAAGTTTTTTTAAACTTTTTCATCATCAAATGATTCAATTATCTTTAAAAATTTCTTCGGCTTTTTACGTTCTTCTTTTCAAGCATTTTTGTTTGTGTTTTTCAACTTCTTCCTTTATTTCTTCCTGCTTTTTCTTTTTAAAACTTCAAGTCCGTCCCATAATTCCCGTCGTCCCTGATTAAACTGTCAGCTTTTTGCTTTTATAATCTGGATTTAATTCCCAGAAATGTTTATTTTTCACCAGGGTTTTCCTTCCCCCAGACAACTTTTAATTGTTTCTTTCATATCATTAAAGAATTTTTTTCAATATAACGGTAATAAACCTTTTTCATAAAGATAATTGAAATAATGCTTGAAATAACTGAAACGCCTGCTACTAATAAAAATTAAATTTAAGTTCATAATTTTTTTCTCCTTTGTTATATATTTTTATTAAAAAGGAATAAATATTTTTTTCCTTTCCTGATTACATAAATATTATAGCATAAGTGTTCAAAAAATGTCAAGTACAAAAAAACAATTTATTTTTTTGTTAGATTATTCAATTGAAAAATTGTATTAAAAAAAGCAGGCTTTTTTTGTCCTGCTTTTCAGTTTTTAATCTCTTGAATAATGTTTTTCTTTTCAAAGCTGTCATCAAATATGCAGTTCTTGACATTCCATTTCTTTTTTTCCCTTCCTTTTATGACAAGCCTAGTGCTTCCTTCAAGAAACTTTTTCCATATTGAAATTTTCAACTGAAGGAAGTTCAGCAAGGAAATCGGCAAATTCCCAAGTAAATTCATTTTTTTCCATTTTTTTCCTGTTTAGAAAAATGCTGTCTCTTGAGGTAAGTGTACAAAGCTTTTCAACTTCGTGGAAATAAGACGTTCCATAATAATCTTTTACTGTCTCCCACTCTTCTTTTGTAAAAAAATTCTCCAGCCTTTTGCTGATTTTTTTTCCTACGAGGGGCTTACGGCGCTTGACAAGTTTTCACAGGGAAGTGCCGATTTCATCTGCAAATTCCTTTAATGTTCCTTCCCAGTCAACTACTCTCCCTGTCTGGCTTACAAATATATTTTTTTGCCTTCTAGTATCAATTATTTTTTTCTTTTTCTTCTTTCTTCTTTTTTTCTTCTTTCCTGTATTTCATCAGTTTTTCACGACAAAGATGCAGTTTCTTTTTCCAAAGGATCTTGTTTCATCTTTTCGGTCTTAATATAATTTCATCTTCAATGAATTTTTTTAAGATCATAACCTTCAATTTTAGGGAGATCAGCGACAAGTTCATCAATCGTGTTCCAAACTTTTCCTGCCATAATATTTTTTTCATGCCTTCTGAATACCCCGTAAACTTTCTGGTAGTTAGGATTGTTTTTTTGGATGGATAGAAAAGCTTTTCGAGTTTTTCTTCTTTTTTTCCTCCTTTTTTTCCAGGAATAGCCCTGCCATTTGAATTCAAGTCTTTCCTCATCAAAGCTCTATTCTTCCAACTGCGAACGACTTCTTGTCAAATCCTGGTATATTTTCAATGCCTTCAAAGGAATTCTTCAAGGCTTTTTGTATTTATCTTTAAGTTTACTGCTTTTTTTGATATGTTTTCCAAGCGTTTTCAAAAAAACTTTCTTATCTAATTCATACATTTTTTTCATATTTCCTTTCTTTTTTTCATATTTTAACTTTTTTTAAAGGGTTTTGTCAAGGGTATTTTTTTGAGTTATAAGAAATTAAAAAAACAAAAAAACAACATAAAAATTGACAGTTTCTTTTTAAGTTCAGACTTTTTATGTTAAAAAGAACTATTCTTTTAAATTGGTGCTAAAAAAATTTAATTTCTTATAATCTTTGCTATTTTTTTATTTTCAACATTTTAATTGAACGTTTCAACATTTTCCTTTTTTTAAAAAACAATTGAAATATCATTGAAACTATGATATTATAAATAAAAAAAGATTCTAATTTTTTTAAATTAAAAAAATTTTTATCGAAAGGAAAAAAATATGAAAAAAATATTTTTTTAACAGTCATTTTATTTATATTTATTTTTTTCTTGCGAAGTCAACGATACTGAAAAAAACAAATGAAAAAAAGAAATAAAGAAACTAAAGGAAAAAGAATTAAATTTTTAAAAGCTTTGCTTGGCTCTTAATTCTATGATTAAAAAAATCAGTTAAATTTAGTTACAAATTCTTTCTGTAATGCAAATAAAAAAACGAGAATTTGGAAACTCAGAAGAAAAAGCATCATGGAAGTTGAAAAAAACTTTTGAAAAAAATAAGGAACTGATAAAGAAAAAAATAAAATTTTTAAAAAAACATTTCATAGAAATGGAAGAAATTATTAAATCTGAAGGGAAGCAGAGTTTTTTTACTTTGCACTTTTTAAAAGGAAAAATAGGGCAGAAATTAAAAAAATTTTATCTATGATTACAAGATGCTTGAAGAATCAGAAAAAAATTAAATAGTGGTTGGATTTGGGGAAAGTTGTTTGAAACAGTAAAAAAAGAATACAAGAAACTTGTAGGTAAAAAATTTCGTTTCTTTTAAGGAAACTAAAATAAATGTCATAAATTTTATAAAAAAAGTGAAACTTCCAAAAAAACAATAAAGAATTTTGCAAACTTAGAAAAGAAAGTGAACCAGTAGTCCAAAAAAATGACAAAGGCACCGAATTTTTATTTTTGTTTTTTTGAGAAAGGTGAATTTTATTTTCTTAATAATGTAGGAAAAAAACTTTAAGCGATGTTCTTGAAAGCGAAATTGCTAATTTTCTTTTACGTAAATCAAAAAAATAAAAAGAACTGTCTCATACATTCATTCACATTTCCTTTTTTTATATTTTAATTTTTTTTAAGAGGTTTGTTAAGGATAAATTTTTTTGAGTTATAAGAAATCAAAAAAATAAGAAACAACATAAAAAAATTGACAGTTTCTTTCAAGTTTTAATTTCAATATTTTTTTAAAAAAATTATTATTCAGAAATTTTTTTGAATTAATGTTAAAAAAATAAACTTCTTATAATCTTTCTTTTCAATAATTGTAATTTTTTTCTTTCAAAAAAAGCGTTTGAAATATTATTAAAAACTATGATATTATAAATGAAAAGATTTTTAATCAAAAAAATGTTATTGAAAGGAAAAAAATATGAAAAAAATATTTTTTTAGTTGCTTTTTTTGTTTTTTTGTTTATTTTTTTCTTGTGGAACAGATGCTGAAAAAAACAGATGAAAAAAAGAAGTGAAGGAACGGAAAGAAAAAAAGGAACTGAATTTTTAAAAATCTGCTTGGCTTTAAATCCTAAAAATCGAAAGCCAGTTAGGTTTAGTTACAAAACGTGTCCTGCAATGCAGATGAAAATGTAAGTGTGGAAATGCAGAATGAAAGCATAAGGGAAGCTGAAAAAAATTTTTGAAAAAAATAAAGAATTGATAAAGGAAAACGAAATATTAAAAAAATATTTTGAGGAAATGGAAAAACCTTGTCAAAAACAGAAAAAGAAAGCCATATTTTTTTAAAAAAACTTCGCAATCCTAAAAGAGAATGTATCAGAAATTGAAAAACTTCATATCCGATTACAGAACTTTGGAAGAATGGGAAAGATCAAAAGGAGGCTGGACATGGGAAGAAAGATTTGAAGTATTAAAAAAGAATATGAAATAATTTCAGGTAAAAAAATTCATATCTTTCAAGGAAGCCAAATTAGAAGTTATAAACCTTATAAAAAAACGATACTTCCAAAAAAACAAGAAAGAATTTTTGCGAACTTAGAAAAGAAACTGAGCCAGTTGCTCAAAAAAATTGACGATGGCGACAAATTTTATTTTGTTTTTTTCAGGAAGATGAGTTTTATTTTATCAACAATGTAGGAAAAAAACTTTAAGTGATGCTTCGGGAAGTCAAATTGCCGATTTTTCTTTTGCGGAAAGCAAAAAAATAAAAAGAACCATAAGGTTCTTTTTTTAATGCCGTTTATCATCTGCTTTACCTTTTTAATATGTTCTTCACTTATTTTTTTGTCCCTTTTTTTCATTGATTTTAAGAAACAGTTCGATTTGTCGTCACTAAAAAGCTATGCTTTCATTTTTTTCAAATGAAAAAAAGGCGTAACTTATAAAAAAATGTTTAATTTATAAATCTATTTCTATTTTTCACTTGACAAATTTATAATGTTGTGCTATAATAATTACATAATAAAGATAAAAAAACAAATATAAAGGAGAAGAAAAAAATGAATATAAAAAGAATTACAACAAAAAAACAAGATATTATGCAGTAGATTTACTGCTTGATGGGTGCCTGAACCGATATGAGGAAATTGATACTGACAAGGCATTGAAGAAAAATTCTTTTCAAACGATTTTATTTTGCGGAATTTGCGACTGGCTGGATGGAGTTGAATTGAAAGATGTTCCAAAAAAATCTTTGTATCAAGTGACGGTGAATCAGACAAAGAGGATTTGGAACACTTGATTAACCTTGTAAAACTGATTGTAGAAAAAAAGCAAAAAGAAGAAAAAAATCAGAAATTTATATGCAATACAGCAAAATTTTCGATCAACTCCTAGTTGAGTGCAAAGAATATTCAATAATCAGCAAGGGAGAAAAATGAATATTTTTTTCGATCGAAATTTTTTTAAAAGGGATTGACTTGACTTCGAACATTTCAAAAAAAATATAGAAAACAATGGAAATAACAACAAAAAAATTGCATAGATTTTTAAAAAAAGAAAGCAGGAAAAAAACAAACCTGCTTTTTTTAATTTATTTTTTTCAAATGAAAAAAAGTTTGAAAAAGAATACATTTTTCTTGACAAAACAATATTATTATGTTATAATTGGTTTGTAGTTAAGGGGAAAAGAAAAACAAAAAGCAAGAAAAATAAAAATATAAGGGAGAAAAAAATATGAAATATTTAAATTTAAAAAGAATTAAACAGAGAAATTGAAGAAAGAGAAATTGAAAACTATGCAGGCGTTGAAATAATTGATGCATATGTCGAGAATGGAAAAACTTAAATTTTCATTCAGGGACGAGGATAGTTTAATCATTGCTGACTATGACAGAGGAACAATAGAAAAAGCCGAAATTTATGGAGTTGGTTTTGATACTTTTACAGCATACGGACAAATTTTCCAAGATGACTTTCCTAAAAATTATTGGAATTGTAAATGAACTTGCAAAAGACACTAAAAAAAGAAGTTCTGAAAGAAATGTTTGAAAATGCAAAAGAAGAAAAATGAAGTCCTTGTAATTGGTTTTTGACGGCGGAAAAGTCAAAGTTAAGGATGATAAAACTTATCTTTTTCTTTGGGAACAATGGAGAAATTACGGTTGAAGAGTTTGCTAGAGCAAATGAAAAAAAGAAAAAGAAGTTGAAGAAATTTTTAAGCAATATAGTTCAAATAGCAAAAATAAGTGGAAAAACTGCCTTTTTATTTTATAATAATAAAAATTTAACCAACATACGGGCATTAGTTAAACAATTTATAAAAATATTTTTTTATTGGTTCTTATATAAAAATAATTATAAAAATTATTATTGACAAATTTGTTATATTATGTTATAATAAATTATAAAAAAATGAAAGGATGAAACATGAAAAAAATTCTACAAAAAAATAAAAAAAGAAAAATTAAAAAGATTTCTTTGGTATGGAAACATATATCCAATTTGATCTTGAAAACGGGGAGCAGGTAAGAGGGCTTCTTGAAGACGGCAAATGCTACATGCTCAAAGAAGATGTGCAAAAAACTGCTTGGCTCTTCAAAAAAACTCAGAAAGTTGAAAAAGGAAGATGTCAGGGGCAACGAAAAACGGAATTGAAATAGTTGAAGTTTAAGAAACAAAAAAATATTTAATTAAGGAGAAAAAAATGTTTGAAATTTTAGAACTAAAAAGAAAAAAATGCAATTTTAAAAATCAGAAGGAATTGAAATCAAGGCAAGAATAAAAATATCAGTACCCAAGACTTTGGAAAGGAATGGGAAAAATATTCTTGAAAAGATTAATGCTTTATATACATCAATCGGAAACACAATATATTTTTGAAAAAAATTGATGCCTGCATTAGATTGCTTGACGCTAATGGAATAAAAAGTCGAAGACTTGAAAGTGGAATATGATGACTACTTCCTTTACAGAAATGTGAAAAATTGTAAGAAATTGGGCAAGAAATTTTCCAGTTGAAGTGAAAAACGAAAAAAACCTTTTTCCTTAAAAAGAACGCGTGGAGATCTGATGAACTTTGAACGCAGAATATTAAAGAATTTCAAAAACTGGGCTTGAAGTAAAAAAAGAACTCCGCAAGAAATATATATAAATCTTGAAAATCCTGAGTTTGCAGAATTTGAAAACCTTAAAGGAAATTTCAGGTTTGTAACTGACAGGACAGGGAAGTACGGAAACTATACGCCTGAACAGCTCGCAGAAAAAAACTTTAGAGATTTTGGAAATGCTGAAAAAGTCAGGCAATGAAATTTCAAAAATTTCAAATGAGAATAAAACCACGTAATTCTGCTTTATCGTATCTAGGATTTATTAACAAGAACGAGGAAAGATTTGGCATAAATGATGAGGGGATAAACTTCAATTCGCCTGACATAAGATTTCAATGCGAAAAATCAGATCCTGAAAAATATCATGGAACAGTGATTTCTCCAAAACAGATTTAAAGGAAATCATAGATGCAATCAAAAAAATATTGACAACAAGGATTTTTTTCAACGCTTGATAATATTAACAGCATCATAGAAAAAAATCTTAAAAACCGAAAAAAATTTGCAGTCAGTTTCGTGAATAAAAAAATGACAGTTCAAAGAACTTTAAAATTGGTTTTTAACAGAAAGGAAAGAAAAATGTTTTTTTAAATAGCGCGAAAAAAAGAAAAAGATTATCAAAATAATAAAGAAAAACACTTTCTCTCCCATATCTTTCATTTGAAATAATGGGGGAGTTCGCTGAAATAAATTTCTGCGCAAATGAAAAAAATGTTTAGAAGAAAACAAGAAACTTGAAAAAAACAAAAAAATTATTTTATTTTCATTTGAAAAAAAGGAATTTTTTTGGACAAGACTTTGTCATTGGAAAAAGATTTTAAAAATGTAGCGCAGATTATAGGAATGATTTTAGCGATGGAAACAGATGAAACCTTTGAAAAAAATTTGAAACTCCAAATGCCTTCTTTTTAAAATGACGGAAAAGAAAGCGAACTTTTTAAAAAGTTCTTGAAGAAAAAAAGAAAAAAATTCTTTTCAAAGGAATATTTTGACAATTATTTAAATAACAGCAATAAGGAGGAAAAATTTATGAAATTCAGAATAAGAAAGGGAGTTTTTTTGAAACAAACTCCAGTTCAATGCATTCCCTTGTAATAAAAAGGGGAAAAAGAAAAATTAAGAGGGAACAAACTTTTAGAATTAATGAAGACGGATTTATTGAAGCCGAAACTGATGAATACACTTTTGGCGGAAATTCTCTTTTTAAAGACTGCTCAGGAAAAAAACTAAATTATATAGTTTCCTGTAAAAATCAACGAAGATGATCTTTATCTTTTTGGGAATGATTCCGAAAACAATTCAAAACATCTTAAAAGATTGGCAAGAGCCGGGATTGAGTTTATAAAACTTGAGGAAATGCTTTTGTGAAATTACAGGCGCTAAAGGAATTGAAGTGAATTTAACAAGAGGTTGTAGCACTGAGCAAAGTCTTTTTGAACTTGTCAAGGAAGATTTAAGCATTCTTGACATTATCTTTGATGACAGCATTCAAATTGAAATAAAAGATGTTTAAAAAGGAGGAATTTATGAAAAAAAGTAAGAAAGGGAGTTTTCGAAACAAATTCAAGCTCCATGCATTCAATAGTAATTAGTGAAGAAGACGATGAAAAAAATACGAAGATTATAAAAAGCAGAAATTTAAGTTTTAGAGATGTTTTTGAAACCGAAGAAGATAAAATAGTTATAACTCTCAGAAGATATGACAAAAGCGTTATGCTAGATAACGAACAGGAAAAAGTCGATTATATAGCTTCGCTTCTTGTTTCTGAAAACCATGATAAAAATTCCAAAAATATAAAAAAATTATTATGAATTATCAAAAGCTGGAAGATGAACTAATCAAAAAGAACTGGATGTAGGGAATAAGAACGCATGTCAAAAAAAGATGCCAAAAGCCTTAGCTGGAAGTCATGACGGAAAAAAATTTATGGGATGACAGCAGAAGAACTTGTTGATACAGTTTTAAACCGTTTTATTCATATTTCTGTTGAAGGTACCCTGACATCTGTTAAAAAAATCAAATAAAAAAATAAAGGAGAAAAAAATGGCAAAAAAATCATAATAAAAAAACAAAAATTGAACCTATAGGAACTTATATTAACGGAAACTACAAGACTACAATTTATAATGACGGAACAAGAGTAAGAGAAACGGAAGATGATGAATTTATTCCTGCCTTTGCTGAAAAACTGCGACATCAAGATAACCGACAACTGCAATATGGGCTGTTCCTTCTGCCACGAAGGCTCAACGCCTCAAGGGAAGCACGGGGATATTTTTAAATCCAAAAATTCTTAAAGACGTTCCATCCTTATCAGGAACTGGCTTGTTTAGATGGCGAAACGGTTTGCTTTTGGATTAGATGGAGCAGTAAAGATGAAAGATTTGAAAATTGGAGATGAAATTTTTGATAACGAACACAAACTGCGAAAGATAATAAATATTCAAAAAAACAGAAAAAAAGAAAGTATTCTTTTAAAAAGGAAATAAAGGTTTGAAAAATTATTTCTTCAAAAGATCATCCTTTTTTTCAAATGAAGTAAAAAAAGAAAGTCTAAAGATATGGAAAAAAAGAAAAAAATAGATTTTTTTAAAAAGAAGATAGCAATTTTTATCCAAAAAAAGAATTAGTTGTTGATTTTTGAAAAAAATATGAATATTAGAAATACAAATAATCGTTGGAGTCGTGGCGGTCAAATAAAAGGAAACAAAAATAAAACTTTCTTCATCAAGTGCTTATATAGATAAAAAAATAAAAATTAAATGAAGAGTTAATGTATTTATATGGACTTTATGTAGCGGAAGGAAGCAAGAAAGGATTAGTTTTCGGTTCTTTCAACAACTTCGAACTTGAAAGAGTTGAAGATGTAAAAAGAATATGGAAAAGAAAATTTTGGACTTGAAGTCAGAGAATATAAAAAAATAAAAAAATAGTAATTCTATCTCCGTTGAACTTCAAACTACAAAAAAATTGCTGAAAGTTTTTTTGTAAAAAGAAATGGAAACTGGAAAAAGGTGCAAGAAATAAAAACACTTCAAAGATTATTTAAAAATTAACAACAAAGAATTTATTAGAAAGGCTCTTTTAGGCGTATTTGACGGTGATGGAGCTTTATAGAACAAGAAAAATCCAAAAAGAAAAAAACAACTGGTAAAAATCACTACTTCATATAAATTAACATTTAAAACTGTAAGTTGGAAATTAACTTATGAAATTCTATATTTACTATCAAGATGGTTTTGGAATACAAGCAAGTCTGTATTACGGAATTAACCCAAAAAAAGAAAAAAATAGAAAAACCGTACACTTCCAGAAAGTGATTATTACCAATTGGAAATTTATAATTACAGCGACTTATTAAAAACTTTTTTTCCTGAAAGATTTGATAAAAATAAAAAGATATGGAGTTACAGCCTTCTCAGGGACTCTAAAATAAAAGAAATAATTCCAAACAAAAGAAAAAGCATTATATGATATAACTCTTGAAAATGGAACACATATTTTTTTTCCGATTAACGGTTATATATTAACGCATAATTGCGGCGGTGGGAACGTATTTGAACATCCTGACTTCATTCCTTTTTCTTGAAAACCTGAAAGAACAAAAAGGTTATAGCAAATATAACGGTTCATCAGGTACATTTTATGCAGAATTTGGAACTGATAAGAAAAATGATAGAGGAAAAACTTGTATATGGAATAGGTGTTTCTGTTTCCGCTCCTACCGAAGAGTTGATAAAGGCTCTGAAATCAGTTCCTAACACCGTATGCCACGTTATTAACGGAATATGGAACAAAAAAAGTTGCAGAAATGATGGCGGACAGAAGTCTTAAAGTTCTTATTTTTAGGATATAAGGAACTAAGACGTGGAAATGAATATATCGCTGACTCACGATGAAATTGTTGCAGATAACAAAAAAAATGGCTTTTATAGCAATCTTGAAAAAAACTTATTGAAAGATTTAAGCTGATAAGTTTTGACAATCTTGCTATAGAGCAACTCCAAGTCAGAAGGCTTCTTTCAGATGAAGAATGGGAAGAGTTTTATCAGGAGATGACGGAACTTCAACTTTCTATATAGATGCAATAAATCAGAAGTTTGCACAAAGTTCAACTGCCCCTTTTGAAAAAAAGATATGATATTGGGGATTTAACAATGGATGAAATGTTTGAAAGAATAAGCAACGAATATAAGAAGAAAAAAATAAATAATTAAAAAAAGGCTCTTTTAAAGATCCTTTTTTTATCAATCTTCTATTTTTATTTAACTATCACGTCGGAAGGATTTTTTTGATAAAACCAATTACATAATGTACTATTACAGCTAAAAATTAAAAATAAAAAAAGTTGTAACAATCATTTAAATTACAGAATGTACTATTACAATAACGCTTCATAAAAAAATCCGTCATCAATTTCAATTATTTAAATTACAGAATGTACTATTAGGATATTGTTTTTGTCTTTCTTTGATTAATTCTAGCATATTTTTTTATAACCTGTCAAATTTAAATTTTTCGTCTTTTTTTGTTTTATTAGAATTATAAAAATCCTTATTTTCATTGAAATTTATTTATCTGTCGAATTTCAAGCGTTTTTCACTCTATTGCAGTAGTCAGGCATAGCCTTTCTACCTTACCCTACGGTACAGTAGTCCTGCTGTCCTACCTCATCTTCGATGCAGTTCAACAGATTTTTTTAAAAATTATCTGCTACATATTTTAATGTATTTTTCTAAATTAGATTTGTCTGCGTTTCCTGCTTTATTTCTTTTCTTTCTGTTCCTTATATTTCTTCTTAAATTCCTTTAAAAATTTCATCATTTCCTGAATAAACATTTCCATTTTTTTGTAATATAATTTTTTTACTCAAAAAGAACTTCCTTATCATAGAAAAATCCAGTCTACAAAAAAACTTCTGTTTCCTTTTTTTCTGCTTTTGCATTATCGCTTTATATAAGTTTCACTTATCCGCATAAAGAAGTGCCTGTTTTTCCAACTTTTTGTAAGGGATTAGATTGAATCTACCCCCTTTGGATTTAATCTTTTTCTTTGATTTTTTTCATTCCCAATATCTCACAAGCATCTTTCGGGCAGAACCAAGGTTCACCATCAACAGTTGCTGTTCTTATGTTTCCTAAATTTTTCTTTTGCTGAAAATTTCAAACCTTTGTGCCATAACTTTTTTTCTTTTTTTCTTTTTCATTGTTTCTTGCTATCATTTTTTTAATCCTGCTAAAAAAATTTCATATTTTTTTATATTTTTTTGCTTTTTTTATTTTCTTTATCACTATTTTTGCCAAAACGGAAAGGCATTATCAAGTGCTTTTTAAAAAAAGAGAGCTCTGGCTCCCTTTTAATTTTTTTAACCATTCAGCTTTTTTTAACTCTTTCAATGAAATATTTATCATTAACCAGTCGATATTTTTTGCACGGCACATTGCTTCTTCATAAGTTACCATTTCGCTTTCAAAGATTTCATTTGCTTTTTTTCCACAAATTCGCTTCTTATAAATTCTGTCGCTTCCTTTGTTTCAATTCCTTCTTCTGCAAAAATCTTCAATTTCTTCTACAAAAACTTTTTAACGCTGCATAAAAAAATCCGTCATCAATTTTAACTCGTTAATTGTTCCAATAAATTTTTGCTTAATTTCTGCTTTCATATTTTCCTCCTTTAACAATAATATATAAGTTTCATTTTTTTAATAAAAATTTCAATTGTTTTTTTAGTTAATTTGCTCCCAAATATGCCCACTAATATTCATTTTATTTTTCAAATGAAAGGTTGAATGCTTCCTTTATGGCGCTTAAAAGATTTCTTCCAGTTGAAAAAAATCTTCTGCCTTGTATATATCTTTTTCCAAAAAGCGTGGTTCCATTCATCTGCTATTTTTTTCAATTCCTCCATTTTCTCTGACAGACTTCATCAAAGTTAAACTGATTAATAAAATCAATATGTCTATCACTTATTTTATGTCTTGAAAGATAAGCGAACCCATCTTCGGCATTTTTCCAGAACGTCTGCACAACCTTCTCCGCATAAAAAAATTCTATTGGTTTAACAACATTTTTTTGCTTTTTAGATGAATAATTAGAATAACTGGTATAAAGAAGATTTTTCAAGCAAAGCATGTCCTGCAGTTTCAAATTCTGTTGAAACTTCTTTAAAAACCTTTAAGAAGAGATTGATATTCTTTTTATTGATAAATTTTTCTGTTTTTTTCTGAAAAAAACTTTGTATTTTTTTGAAAACATCGTCATCAATCAGATATAATTTTAATTTTTTTCATTTTCCCTCCATTTTAACTTTTTATTTTTATAAGTTATTTTTATCATAATAATATAAAATTGTCAATATTTATATTTTTTTATAAATCTTAATTTAGTTGATTAATTTAATTCCAAATAAAAAAAGAGCCTTACGGCTCCTGTTAATTTTTAAATGGAATTTAAGTTTCCAAGTTTCGTGCAATTTTTGTTACAGATTGTTTTCAGTTCATCAAATTTTTAAATTATTAGAATCTTCAATTAATTTTTTTTGCCGACAAGAAATTGAATATGTTCTTCCAGTATTAAAATAAAAGCGTTTCTCACAAGTTCGCCAAACATCTCAATGTCGTCAAGAAATTTTTCCTTCTTTTTATTTTTTTAAATATGCTTTTTTTCAAAAAGTTCCCCTCATGAAACTTAATACTTTCAAGAGCTCTTATGTCATCATTTTGTCATTGAAATATCCTTTTTGAACTATTATTCTTTGCCGACAAATAAACAATGTTTCCCAGTTTTTCGGCTGAAAGGTTGAAATTGGCGACATCTTTTATTTCCTTGCATTCCCGAACGAGCATGTAAACCAGTTTTTTTCAAAAAGTTCTTCAGTAGCAAGTTCTTCAAAAATTTTTTTCTTGTTTTTTTGAATCCTATGCTGGAAATCATTTCATTTATCATAGGAACTGTAAAATATTTTTTTCTTTTTCTGTACGATTTATTTCCTTAATGACATTTTTCAAAGCTGTCTTTTTCAGCCCTTTCATTGTTATGTTGTTTTTAACTGACACCCTCCCCGTGATTGAAATTAGGAGGTTCCATTGTTTAGATGGCTTAAACAGGGTTTACCCAGGATTCTTGCTGATTCCCTTGAACCTTGCCACTTCCACCAGTTAAATGGATTTTACAAGACTTTACCTTCTTTCAGGCATATGCTTTTGACCCAGCCCCTTTAGTCCCTTGACCAAGACACCTGTCATACATTTACGACCTGTCGGCAGTGTCATGCCTTTTGAATATATTATACATCAATTGGATGACTTTGTCAAGGATTTTTTTAAATAAAAATATAATAACATTTCTTATCATTTTGTCAATCTTATCTTGACGTTTTTATTATTTTGTGTTAAAATAAAGCATATATTAAATATTAATTTTTCAACTGAACGTGCTAACTTTAAGTTAGGGCGTCAAGGAAATACTAATTTTATAAGCAAAAAAATGAAAGGGAAATAAATGAAAATGATTTTTAGATGGGCTTAACAAACAGCAGAGAATAGCACCGAAACAGTAAACGGGAACGTTGCAATAATTGCGGGAGCAGGTTCAGGAAAGACAAGGACAATCACTTACAGGATTGCCCATATGGTAAAGGATTTAGGCATAAGGGCTGAAAGCATCATTGCGCTTACCTTTACCAACAAGGCAGAAGGAAATGAAGGAAAGGATTGAAAAACTGGTAGGACAGGACACGGGAGTTACAGCGACGACATTCCATTCGTTTTGCATACAAGTTCCTGCGAAACTTTCCTGAAAAAGGTAGGATACAGAAAAGGTTTTACTATCGTAGAGCGACGAAGACCAGCGTGAGCTGATAAAGAACATAATGAAAGAAGTTAAAGATCTTTTAGAAAGTCTGACATTAAAAAGAGTTAAGGGAATGATTGGCAAAGCGAAAGACCACGGATGCTTTTTCAAAAAGAAGAAGCCTATAGATATTTTACTAATCCAAAAAAATCCATATTCAAGGATGGATGAAACGGAATTAAATCAGGTATGCCATATATTTGACTGAATATAATAAGGCGCTTTTTAAAAAAACAATGCAATGGATTTTTCTGATCTGCTGATAAATTTAAAAAAATATACTTGAAAAACAGTGATATAAGGGAAATGGTGCAGAGAAGGTTTGAATATTTTTATTGTGGGACGAATATCAGGATACAAACTGGATTCAGGGAGAAATAATTGATACGTTATCTGCAAAATCCCAGAACCTTTGTGTCGTAGGGAGACCCCGATCAGTCAATATATGCTTTCAGGGGAGCTGAAATAAGCATAATAAATGACTTCGCAAAGAATCATAGAAATACAAAAAGTAGTAAAACTAGAAGAAAACTATAGGAGCACGCCTGAAATACTTGAAGCCGCAAATGCAGTAATCGCAAACAATCCCCAGAACTTTGACAAGAGATTATGGACTTCAAAGGACAGCGGAAGCAGGATAAAACTTGTCTCCCTTGCAACAGAAAGTGAAGAGGGAAGATACATCGTCGAAACAATAGAAAGCAATGTTGCGGAAAAACAGTTTCGAGTACAAGGACTTTACAGTTCTCTATAGAACGAACTACCAGTCAAGAGCAATTGAGCAGAAAGCTCATAAGAAGCAAGATACCTTACAAGGTTTTTCGGCGGAATTGAGTTCTACCAGCGAAGGGAAGTAAAGGATGTCCTTGCCTTTTATAAAAACTGTTTTCAAATCCTGAAGACACTATCTCATTTGAAAGAATATGCAAGTGCATGAAGACAGGCATAGTACCGAAAAGCTATTGAAAAAGATAAAGGAATTTGCTTCAAAGAATAATATTAATTTTATCGAAGTCCTTAAATATTCAAAAAGCGATAAAAAGGAATAACAAAAAATGCAAAAGATTTTCTTTCCTTATGTGGCGATATGTTTGAAAAGGCGAAAACATTTGACGAAAAATATATGCTCTGCGAACATTTCTATCATGGCAGTGGATATTTTTTTCTTTCCTTGATGAACGTGATGAGCACGAAAGAATGGAAAACGTTACAGAACTTGTATCAAGTTTTTTTCTCTGGCATTCAAGGAGGAACCTGATCTGCAGCTTTGACGAATACCTTGCCGAAATAACAATGTACTCTTCAGCGGATGAGGTAAAGGATGGAAATTACGTTTCTCTTATGACTGCCCACAAAAAGCAAGCGCCTAGAATTTGAATATGTCTTCCTTGCAGGTGCAGAAAATGGTCTTTTTCCCGCTCATAAACAGGAATGCACTTCTTGAGCCAGAAGAAAGGAAAGCGGATCTTGAGGAGGAAAGAAGACTTTTCTATGTGGCGATGACAAGGGCAATGAAAAAGGCTTGAAATAACTTATGCAAGGTTCAGAAGGGAAAAACAAGAGCAAGATTTCGACCTTTGTAAATGAGCTGGAAGGAATTGAGCTTGAAGAAGAATACAAGGAAAGTGAAAATGTTGACAATTTCTGGAATATGAAGTTTTAATTTTTTTCCATTTTCAGTATTCGCTGCAGTTGAAAAAAATAAAAAAAGAACGAATCACAATAAAACGCAAAGGAAGCTCCCTGACGGGAGGAGGGGGAGGAATTTGCCAAAAAAATTAAAAAAATCTCTTGAAAAAAATTTTTTTCTTTATATTATATAATAAAAATATATTAAAGAACAGAAAAAAACAAGTAAAGGAGAATAATTATGGCATCATTTGCTATGGAATTTGAGTTAATTGCTGGAAATCAGGAAATAAATTTTCTTGAAAAAGCGTTTCAATACAGGCTCTAACATTTATAACCTATGTCTTGACCGCTGCATAAAAACAGATTGAACAAACTGAAAAGGGACAATGAATACAGGAAATCTGTAAAAGGCGTTAAGGACAGTAAACAGGAAACTGGAAAAGAAGAATCTTCCTCAAGATGAAATTAAGAGATTAAAGGAAATAAAAAAATTTCCTGCACCAATAAAAATCAAGGAACTGGAAAAAGAATATCAGTTCACTGAAAACGATATTCAGAAATATGCAAAAGTTCCAAGGGAATTCATCGGAAACATCCTTAATTCAAATATAGTTCAAAAAAATAAACTTCCACTTCATTTGATGCTGTAAAGAAGATCCAGTATGGAAAAAGCGAAGAAAGTAAAGTTCAAGAGAAAAAGGAGAGATTTCACTAGAAGGAAAGAATAATAAAAACAGGGTTTATCTTTGATATCAGTACAATGAAGTTGAAACTAGGCAAAAAAAGTTATTCTGCAACCTTAAAACGATTGATGAAAGACAGCAAAACTGCTTTTAAAAAAACAGAATAAAGTTCTGCCGTGTCCTTAAAAAGATACATAAGAGGAAAGAAAAGATATTTCCTTCAGATTGTCTTTGAAGGGATGCCTGAAACTGATTTTCAGATAGGCGAAGGTGAAGTGGGGCTGGATATAGGAACTTCAACTGTAGCTTATAAGTTCTGATAATGAAGTTGCTTTTTAAAAACTCAGTGAAACAGAATATGAAGCAAGAAAGATAAGAATACTTCAAAAGAAGCCTTGAGAAAAAAAGAAGAATGGCAAATCCTGACAACTATGATGAAAATGGAAAAGTTAAAAAAATAAAAAGGAAGGAATGGAAGTCTGTCCCAAAAATTATTTCAGGGAATTGAATAAATTGAAAGAAATATATAGAAAAAAAGAGAGTAAAGGATGATCAGCACAAGAATATCCTTGTAAAATTCATTTTAAGTCAGGGAGATACAGTAAAAAAACTGAAAAAAACTTCAGTCAATTCTTGGAAAAAAATAAATCTAAAAAGACTGTAATAAATAAAAAAACAATGGAAAAGACTATATCAAAGAAAAAGATTTGGAAAATCAGTAAACAATAATGCTCCAGGAGCTCTTAAAAAGAAAAACTGAGTGAAAAAGCTTTTCATATTTCGGAAAGAAATTAGTTGAAATAAACACTTTCAAAAACAAAAAGCCAGTCAGTTCAACCATATAAGTCAGGAATTTAAGAAATGCTCCCTTGAAGTCAGGTTCAAGGAACTCATTCAAGGGATTGTAGTGCAGAGGGATCTGTATTCAGCATTCCTCATTAAAAACGTTGAAAAATCTAAGTGAATACAATACTGAAAAAAATAAATCAGCAATTTGAAGAATTTTTATGAGAAGCAATTGAAGGAAATAGAAAAGAATTAAAAAAATGAAGGAAATTTAAAATTTTTATGTAAGTGGTAAAATAGTATAAATTTTTTTATATATAAAGGCATGACACTGCCTTTGCAAGTCGTAAATGAATGACAGGTGTTTCAGCCACGTGGCTGAGAGTACGGGATCAAAAGCATATGCCTGAAATAAGGTAAAGTACCATGAAATCCATTTAACCGGTGGAAGTGGCAAGGTTCAAGGGAATCAATAAGAATCCCGGGTAAATCTTGTTTAAGCCACATAAACAATGGAACCCCTGATTTCAATCACGGGGAGGGTGTCAGATGTAAGATGCTTCTTCTTTTATTTTATTATATAAATATAAAATCTTCAATCTTTTTAAAAAAATAACTTGCTTTTAAATACATTAAACAAATTTAACGAGTTCTTTTTAATTTAAAAATTCCCAAAAATAATTGTTGACAAAATCATTACTTTGTGCTATAATATTTTTTTAACAAAATGGGAAAGGAAGTAATAAAATGGGACAAAGAACGCAATTAGCAATCAATGTGAAATTCATTGATACTAAAGGGGAAGAACATATTGAAAGGGAAGTTTATCACTACCAGTGGGGCGGATATTCGGACTATATGTTTGAAAGTTTGATACCGATATTTATAAATGCACGTAGCTATATCTTCGGAGTTTTGAACGCAAGCAAGCCTGAATACCGTATAGAAGAATATGAAACAATTTTTAAAAAGGAAACCGTTATTTGAAGCCGAAAAAAACTGGCTTAGAAAAAAATTTCATTAATGTAGCAAGTTCAAGCAAGAATACAGAAACAAGCAATGAAATCGAATATTACTTTAAAGATAAAAAAATATAAACCAAATTTCAGAAGAAGAATTCTATAATTTTGCGCTTAACTATCAGGACTGCAATGATGGAAGAATTGTGGTTGAAATTCTTATAAGTGCTGAAAAAAATGCTACTGCAAATGGAATTTCCTGAAAAAAATCACGGCAGAAACGTTTTTGGAAGACCTTACAAAAAGACATCTCCGAAATAAATAAATATTGGAAATTTAATGATCCATATTTCAAAGAATTCAAAAAAAGATTTCAAAAAAATCATTGACTTTATTGAATTTTTCTTCAAGCGTAACTGACGGAGAAACATATATTGTCAAAAGCTTTGAATATGACTATGAATTCTTTAAAAAGAAATTTGAAAAAAATTTGAGTTCAAAGAACTGAAATAGTTAATTGGAGCGGTCACTGCATCCAGTCCACAAGGAATTGAACTTAAAAAAAGGAAATTGAAAAATACTGACAATTTCTGGAATGTGAAGTTTTAACTTTTTCTATTTTTCAATTGAAAAAAATAAAAAAGAAGGAAATAACCTTCTTTTTTTATTTTTTTGATATGCTGAACAACTTCTTCAAGAAAAATATTTCTTAAAGCTCGGAGTTGAAGAATTTCGCTTCTTTTTGAAACTGGTATTTTTTTATACTTCTTTTTTTATTTCATCAACTTCCTTTTCCAGTTTCCAATCGGGAGAAAAATATTTTTTTTCAGGATATAATATCGAAAGAATTTTTATTTTATTAATCTTCAAATGTATAAAAAGATTTTTCCAAAAAAATATTATAAAACAAAAATGCGGAAACGGATGCAAAAAAACAAAAATAAATATTCCTGTAATCCTGCTGTTTTGAAATTAGATAAATCGCAAAAAGGAAGCAATGCAAACGTTGCTCCTGACAAAACGATTTTTTTACTTTATCAAAAGACCGAAAAAAAGTTTTTTTCACATATTTCCCAGCATTTCTTTTCATTCGATTCTTCTTTTTCTTTCAAAAAGTTCCAAAAAGCCCTTTTTTTCTTCAAGATATTTTCTCAATTCTTCTTCCTCTTCTTTTCTTTTCCTTTTTTTCTTCCCATTCTTTCCTGCTTAATATATTCTTAAATTTTTTTCATATCCAAACGCTTTTTGTCTTCAAAAATCTTCAATGTCCATATAAGTATAAACTTCCATAAATTTTTTTGAACGATTTCCTCATGAAACTTTTTTTCAAGAACAGATGACATATAAAAATATTGTCAACACGCTTACAAGAAAAAGAAAAAAAGAATTGGAATGTCTGCAAAAATCCCAGAAGCATTAAAAACATTTTTCAATTTTAAAAGTTTGAAATTCTGAAATTTGAAAAAAATTTATATACGGAATTTTTGCATATAATTCTTTCCCGCTAGGAACGAAATAAATAATACATATTACTAACGGCATAAAGAACATAATCTTCAAGACTATCTCACCGACAAAATCATTGAAACGCAAAAGCTTTTGACTATTTTAACGTAGTGTCTTAAAAATCATATTTTTTTCCATTTTTTTCACCTCCTTTTTTTTGATTTTTATCATATGAAAAATAAAAAAATTCAATATTTTTTTACCAATGTATTTCAAAAATATTAATTCTGTTTGAAAAAAATAAAAAACTTAAAAAAATGTTTTTTTGAATAATATATAAATAGCAATCAAAAAAATAATAAAATTACCATTGACAAATTAATGTTATTGTGCTATAATGTTTTTGAAGTTAAGGGAAAGGAAATAAAAAAACCCTTAACAGAAATGAAAAAAATAAAATTTAAAGGAGAAAAAAACAATGAGAGCAAATGAAATTTATCAAAAAAAGCAGAAAAGAAAAAGGAAACAATTTATAAAAAGATATAAAGATTTTGATGACCTTTTTGCAGAAATTATTCAGTCAGAAGTTAAATTTTTCGGTTCAATTAAAAAAATTCCTTTTGGCGTAATTGTGAAACAAGCAAGATTGCTTATGAATATGTTTGGATAGTTGAAGAAGGGCATGGAGCAAAAAAAGATTTAAAGGAAGCATTGTAAATAAATTTCAGAAAAATATGCAAGTTGAGTGATTTCAACAGTTTAGAAAAACGTTAAACAGTATAAAAAAACTTATAGAAATAAATTCAAAAAAATGAATATGGGTCTTTTTAATCTTTCAAATTTTAAATATATATTTAGTGATTATCACAAAGATGTCATTGCAAAAGGTAAAAATCGAAACTTTCTGGGAAGATAAAAACGTCGAATTTACTTTAAACGAATTAAAAAAATTGAAAGATCTTATGATGAAATTTTTATTTATGAACGATACAGTAAAAATTTATAAAAGAAAACGAATATGTAAACTTTGGAGCACTTTATCTTAAAGTTGTTGCAATTACGGAAGAAAAGAAAGAAGGAAAAGTGAAAGTAGAATGGCGACTTTTCAAAGAAAGGTGAAATTTATGCTGGATCATTAGATATTCCTGGCAGTCTTAAAGGATTTAAGAAAAAGGTAAGAAATTAAATCTATATGGCAAGGAAATAAAGTTTATAAAGATTATTTGAAAGGTAATAAAGGAAAAAAATTAAGGTAAATGCTTATTACGGTTTTCCGTCGCATGTTGCAAAAATGGTTGAAGGCTCAAATCTTGAACGGAAAAAGCAATGAATGCGATGTAGAAGCAGGACAAAATGTCCTGTTTTTTTTATTTATCAAGATTAATAAAAAAAGGGCCTTTACCGCCCTCCTCATTTTACAATCTTTCTCAATCTTTTAAATTTTTTTCATAGTCTATCTTTATTGTCTCTTTTCCAGTTTCAGTTTTCCTTGCGTTCTTTTCTGCATTAAATCCTGCAACAACTTTTTTCAGCTGATAGTCGGTACAGGTTCTTACATTTGTCTTGTCAATCTTGAGCGAGTTGTACTGACCGATACCGTATAGAATCATCATAAGAATATTTATCGGCAGTTCCTTCATTCCGTAATGAGAAAAATGAATAGAAAAAGGTAAATGAACATTACAACTCCTACCACCGGATAAGGTGCGATCCCTAGGAATTTTTGACATTCTTTTTCCTTGATTTTTTTCAATTTCTGAATAAACTTCTTCAAGTATTCTCTTATTCTCTTCCTTGTTTTTTTCCGTTTTTACAGCAAAAACTACTTCTCTTCTTTCTTTTTTTCATATGCTTTCCTTTCTGTTTTTTTAATAATTGTAGCATAAAAAAATATGTTTTTCAATAAATTTTAAAAAAATTTTTAAAAAAAGTGATTGACAAAATTATCGTTTTGTGTTATAATGGTTTTAACAAATGAGAAAGGAAGTAATTAAATATGGAACGTGATTTTCACATATTAAAAAGTTGCTGTCAACGAACAGACTTAAAAAAAGATGGAAGAAAAACTTTGAAAAATTTATTTGTCGTAAATGTCGACAACTACAAATTATGGGCTACTTATTTGGATAGTTTCCCGGCAGAAGAAAAATCCTGTTTTCAGGGAAAGAAGAGTTTATGACTGCAACTGCTCGCAAACATTTCTTTAAAAATATTGGAAATGTGGTAGCAATTGACAAAGACAATCAGCTTTGTTTCAGTATGGGACATTGAAACAGGAGATGCAGTTTTTGACAAGGTTGCAAAAGCATTATCCGAAGAAGTTAAGAAGTATCAAGTAACAAGGCAGTTCAAGACTGAACTTGAAGTATTTGGTTCAAATGACAACTTTGATAACTACTTGGAAGATGTAAAATGGGAGCATTTTATGTACCAAGTTCCTCAAAAATATCTTTTGGAAAAAGGTGAAAAAACTTCGTTTATTGCAGAAGTAAGTGTAAAAAGAAAACTTCTTGCCGAAACTCTTGAAGCAATCAGCCTTTCAGCACTAGATACAATAAAGGATTTAATTGACAGCAATGTCCTTTACAAAGGTGCTGAATATAAAAACGTTGTTGATGAACTTATAAAACTGAAAAAGGATTATATTGAAGTTCCTGAAACTCAAACTTACAATTATGTATGGAAAATTTCACCAAACGTAAGACGTGAAATTGCAGGAGTAAAAAATACTGCGATCGGAACACTGATTACAAATGTGAATGAAGGAATGGAAATTGAGGAAGCCGTGAAGAAATATGAGGCGGTAGTCGCTCCTGAAAAACTACAAGCGTTCAAAACCTATTTACACTAAGGCAATGCTTGAAACTGCTCAAAAGACAATTACAGAATTAGGTTACTTGGAAAGCATTGAAAGACGTTATGCAAATATCGACGACATTTCAGTGAACGATGTACTTTTTGTGAACAGAAATATAAAAGGAAAGAAATCAGATGACATCTTTGCTGCATTAAGCGAAAATGTAACTGAAAATCCTAAAAAATACAGGAACGTTGAAACTGTTTCATCTGAAAAATTCCTGAATGAAATTTTACCTAATGCAAAAGAAATCAAGGCATTAGTTGAAAAACAGACATAAAAAAAGAACCTTATGACATTAACAACAGCCAAAAACAAAGATAGCAAATCCTTATTCAAATGGGACAACAGTTTCGCTTGGAACTACATAGGCGGAATTGCTGACAGCCGGATGAAAGAGGAAGTGGCTAAAAAAGGCGGAGACGTTACAGGGGATTTGAGATTTTCTATAATGTGGAACGATGACAAGGAAAACTTATCTGACTTGGATGCACATTGCTATGAAAGCACAAAAAACAGAAGCAATGAAATCTATTATTCAGACAAGAAGTCAAGATTGTCAAACGGGGAGCTTGATGTTGACATAATCAATCCTGATGGAATTGCAGTTGAAAACATAACTTTCCCTGACAGGAACAGAATGCCTGACGGAAAATATAAGTTCTTTGTTGACTATTTCAGCAAACGTAGCGGATATTTAAACGGCTTCAAGGCTGAAATTGAATTTGATGATGAAGTGTTTGAGTATGAGTTTTCAGGAAAGCCTGATCAGAATGACCATGTTGACATCGCCGAAGTTACAGTCAAAAATGGACAATTTGAAATCAAGGAACTTCTGAAAAATAACGGAAGCTCTGTTTCAAGCAGCAAGGCTTGGGGGCTTAACACAAACCAGTTCGCAGATGTCAGTCTGGTAACAAAATCTCCAAACTACTGGAACGGCGAAGGGCAAGGTCATGAGCATCTGTTCTTCTTCCTTGACGGATGCGTTTCAGAAGAAAAAAACCAAATTCTATGTTTAACGAATACTTGAAAGATGAACTTTATCGAAATCATAGGAAAGTTTTTGAAGCAATTTCGCAGTTTACAAAAAAATTGAAGATACAGAAAACCAGTTAAGCGGAATAGGATTTTCGATGACAAGAAGAAATGACTTAATCTTAAAAAGTTGACGGAAGACTTATGAAAAATTGAATTTTAAAATCCAAATGCTATGAGCCATATCTTTTTCAGATGTGGCTCATAAAAAAAGATTGACAAATTTTAAAAAACAATGATATAATAAATTATAAAAATTAAAGAAGGAGAAAGAATATGGAAAAATAATATTTTTTTAGAACTGCATTGGCAGGAAAAATACAGATTTGAATATAAAGGAAGCATCGGAGTTGAAGATTTATTTGATTTAAGCGAAAAAAAGCATTAAATGAAATCTACAAAAAAATCTTTTAAAAACAGAAAAAAAGGACAATGTAGATGAAAGCCTTTTCAGTACAACTAATGAAGTCTGACAAGGAACTTGAAACAAAAAAATTTTTAATTCTGCAAGATATTGCGAAATATAAAAAAAGAATTAAAAGAAAAAAAGTTCAAAATGAAGAATACAACAGAAAAAAATCGACAGACTTATTAGGGAAAAAACAGGAAGAACTGATGAAAAAAATGCTTCTATCGAAGAATTGCAGGCAATGAAAAAAATAAAAAGGAAAAGGCCCGGGAAGGGTAAAATAATAGTTTTTAAAAAAGTTATGAAAAAGTTGAATACTTTCATAACTTTTTTTATACAAATTAAGGTTAAATTTTAAAAAAATCAAAAATTTGGATTGATTTGTTTTGTTATCTATGTTATAATATATTCGGTTAAAAAAACAGAAAAGGATGTGGATATATTGAAATATACAACAGAAACAAGATTATATATTAAAAAAATAATAAAGATATAGTTGATTATTTTGACGAAGTAATAAATCAGTATAGTTACATTTTTTTAGAAAAAGTTTACTATATAATAAGAAACAATCCTAAAACAAAAAAATAAATTTACTGAATACTGAATTACAGAACGAGTACAGTATAAGTAAGAGAACTGCAAATTCTATTATAAAAAAACAGTTCAGGGAATAATTAGTTCCACAAAGGAATTAAAGAAGACTGAAATTAAGCAGAAGCAGTATAAGTTTGGAAAAAAATATCTAAAAAAACTAGAAAAAAATTAATTCCAGTATTGATGGATTTGAAACTAAAAAGCTAAAAAAAGAACAATATAAAAAGATTTAATAAAGTATAGAAATCTTAAAAACTAAAGTTGCTTTTATGAAAATAAGAAAAGATAAATTAGTCAATAAAAATTAAATCATTAAATTATCGACTTGAAACCAACAGATTTAAAAATAACGTTTGGAACCAAGAAGTTGTTTAGACAAAATTTGGAAGAATTTCTGAACAAGAGAGACAATCAGATAGTTTTTTTATAGGAAGTAAAGATGAAACAGCCTGCAATCAGACTTTTCCAAATGAAGTATATATCTAAAAATAAATCAGTTTATTATCAAGATGAGAAAAAGATTTCAAATATAAGAATAAAAAAAGGAGAAGAACGCTATGCTTATGGAAAAATGTTTCTTTAATAGTCATAAAAAAATCTATTAAAAAGAAATACTAAAAATCCAAAAAAATTCTCCGTTGACATACAGAATAATAAAAAAAGAAACAATAAATATTATTTACAGTGCATATTTGAAATTGATAATAAAAAAACAATATTGACCAGAAAAAAATTATGGAGTAATAGGTGTTGATTTTTAATAAAGGTTTTGTGACCGTCTCTCAAATTAATAAATACGGACATTTAGTTAAAAGGCTGATAAAATGACATATAGATTTGGAAGTGGAAATAAAAACTGAAAATGACATATTGCTAGTAATAAACAAATTGACAGAATTAGCAATATATATTGGAAAAAGATATAGTAGTTGAAGATTTGGACTTTTTTTAAAGACAAAAATCTAAAGTTATAAAAAGGAAAAATCTGAAAAAAAGGAAAGCAGTATAATAAAAATGCTCCATAAAGCTAGCTTACAGAATGTTTTTTTAAATAGGATTGAGCAGATATGTAATAGAAAAAAATGTAGGATTGATAAAAGTAAATCCAGACTTTTGGGACGAGACTGGATTGCTAAAAAAATAAATTTTTGTGACAAGATGAAACTTAATATTCATACAGGAGCAAAAGCTTTTGTAATAGCAAGAAGAGGTATGAATATTAAGGATGTTGTATAAGAATTTTCTGTACAAATGGATGTCCTGACTAGATACAGAACATACATCACTGTACGGGAAAGTAAAAAAAGTAACAAATACGGCAATAATATTTTTTTATTAGTGGCAATGATCGAAATGAATAATATTGTTGCTGTTTAAAAAGAGATACCGTATAGAATTTGAAATAATTCTAATATAGATTTTTTTAAAATTTATATATCTCTATAATCAATCTTGTAAATTTATAAATTTTTTTATAAGTTTGCTTTGTTACGGTCTTTTTTTGAAAGGGGGAAAATATGAATTATAATGAAATAGATGAATTGCTTGAAAAAAATAGTGAACACTCAAAAAAACTCTTGCTGAAAGTCCACCTTCTTTGCCGAAGGATCCATTATATATTTTTTTAAGAATCTTTTTTTGTGGGATAATAATTTTTAGGGATTGCAGTAATAATTTTTTTGATATTGCAATTTATAGGATTAATTATCAAAAAAAGTAAAAAAACTTCAGATAAAAACAAGAAATTTTTCATAAACTGCTTCAAATTTGCTTTTTGTATTTTTTTGGGTTTTCTTTTTTTCAATTATTTTTTTATTAAATCTTCCTTTTTATAAAAACTCAAAATATTTATTTTGTACCATTCGAACTTTTACAATTGGAAGAAAAAAAGAAAGAATACATTTCCAAAAAGAATCGGGGACTTCGAAACAAAAAAAGGAGGTTTTGCAGAAGGTCAATTCAATGATAAAAAAACAATCCAAAAGATTGTGGATTTGGAAAAACGCATAAAGAAATTCCTTGAAAAAAACAGATTAATGTGATTTGGCGAGGAGTTCCTTACAGGAAGTAAAAAAATATAGAATATTAGATAAAAATAATAGAAAAAAAGGAAATAAAAAAAGGGTTGACAAACACTTGAAAAATATGATAGAATACAGATGTTCAGTTGGGAATCTTTAATTACAAAAAGCTGATCTGACGAGGTTGGCTTTTTACCGTTACTGTAACGGGGGTTACTGCAGTCCTTCCTGAACGCTGAAAAAAATACAGACGGCTCGTCTTATAGGGTACTAGGCCTCTGCGCCAGCCAAGGCTTTCACCACTTTGCGGGTGCGAGTGCGAATTGATCAAGAATGGATGTTTTTCTACATTTTTTTGGTAGCAAAGAACTCCCTTTAACTGAAACGTTAAAAAAACAAAGGAGAAAAAATTATGTTTGAAATAAAAAGTTTTAACTGACTTAAAGGAATATGTCAGAAATATAAAAAAATATGGAAATGAAGTTATGATTTATGAAAAATAAGTATGAAACAAGAATAGAGGCGAACGAAAAACAGATAATTGTAGTTTTTAATAGTTATGGAATCTATTCAGAATATTTTTATGTTTACCTTGAAATTGCTGAAAACTACCGGATTTCAAGAATTGAACCGCTTTTAGGTCAGCACATATTGAATTTTCAAAAAAATAATTCAAAAGAAAGGGACGGAAACGACATTCCGTTCATCGTCATGCGGAGTATATGATCCTGAATACGCAATTCCCGAAAGCCTTATGGAGATACTTTTTAAGAAAGATGAATGGATGGTTGGAATAAAAAGCAGGATTGTTTATATAGTCCGAGAAGTTCTTAAGGAACAGAATAAGGAAAAGAATGAAACGATAAAAAGCAATATCGAAAAAAATTTTTAAACAGTTAAAGCAAGTGCCTTTCAATAGACCCTTTTATATTGATTTTTTTCCTGTTAAAAATGTTATGATATTATATATCATAGAAAGGATTTTTGCTTTAAATGAAAAAAAGAAAAACAAAAGAGAAAAAAAGGGGATACTTACAGAAAGCAAGGCTTTTAAAGTTTCCTATGACAGTTTCATCTTGTCAAAAAGGCGACAAGGAACAGTTCTATGAACTTATAAAAGAGGACAAAAGAACAACAAGCCTTGTAAATAATATAATTTCAAAAACTGGATAAGAGGCAATGCCTAATAAACTACTTCCCCAGAAATTTAGAACTGACAGAAAAACAGAACATTCATTGGGGAACTTGAAATTGTCCGAATGATTGACAAGGATTCGCTAATTCTCTTGGAACTTGAAGATTTTATAGTTGAAGATGTGGTTGATATAAATGTTGATCTGCGAAATCATAAAAAAATAGAAATCGAACGCTGGAAAAACAGGAAATGATGAAAAAAATCAGCCAAATATTTTTTTAAAAAGCGGAAATTTCACAAAAATTCAAAAACTTGGCTGACCTTGTTTTGGAAAAAAAGCCACAATACAGATTATATAATCTATTTCAACGATTTCTACGATGCCAAGTTTTCAACAAGATATACAGGCAAAAAAAATGGTGGGAAAAGCATCAAGATAAATAGTGGATCAAGATTTATAAGAAATGAACTTGCATTCATAACTTGGCATAGCCTTCTTGAAACGCTTGCAGATGAAGAAAACTGGTTTTTAAAGGATTATATGGCAGAACTTGAGAAGTATGACAGAACCTGCGAATATTGGCAAAATCTCACTGAAATTCCAGTTGAACTTAACGACTTGAAGGAAATAAAATCAAAATCCGAATTTCTTGAAAAAAATTTACGACACGAAAAAAATCAGCCTAAAAAACAGGATTTCAAAACTTTACAGGAAAAATGCCTGTCGTTCTTGCCTACAATCTCTTAAAATTGAAAATTGAATATCAGCCAGTTCTTGAAGAATGTGCAAAAATTTCCTTATGAAATTCTTAAATGTTTTTTTCAAATGAAATAGGCGGCTATCACATGAGGGAAAGAAAAAAAGACGCTTTTATCTTTATAAAAATCCTTTCTGGAGACCCGCTATCTAAGGCAGGGAATGGAAGCAGGAAAAAGAAAAATGAATTGTTTATGCCTGAAAATTTCTTTTTTTATTGAAGACACACTCAATATGATAGATGATATTAAAAAAATATAGAATGGAAAAGGACAAAAGGATTTTCCATCTCTGCAAAAGATACCATGACAAAAATTGTAAAGGAACGGAACTTGAAAAAAAGATTGAAGGGATTCCTGACAGGAAACTGAAAAACTGCTAAAAAAATTCAAAAAAATCTGATAAACAATTTAAAAGAAATCAGAAAAAAATTTCAAAAAAATTTTTTTCAGTTAAAGTTATTGAAAATGAAAAAAAGGCTTTTTCCTTGAAGGGCAGAACCAGCAGAACTGCGTTTACACTTATTTAAAAAAAGCATAGAGAACGGAAAATGTGTAATCCTGTCATGCAAATACAAGGACAAGCAATATACTGCTGAAATTGAAGTAAAAGATAAGAAATATCATATAAGGCAGTTTCTTGGTAAATATAATTCATTTGAAGGGGCAGATGAGCCACGTGCAATATTGCAGGGATTTATTGAAAATATTGAGAAATAAAAAAATTAAAAAAAGGTTCGTTGTAGGGCTTTTTTTTTATTTCAAATAAAAAAAGAGCCGTAAGACCCTTTTCTTTAAAAACAGTTTCATATTAAAAAAATAGAATTTAAGAACTTTTTCCTTTTTCTTCTTTTTGTTTCATTTCTTATCTTTTCAATCGGATCAATTATCTTTTTTTAATCTTTTGCAGTTATCTTCCAGAGCTTTTCATAAGTTCTGTTGCTGTTTCATCACTTGGAGAAAAAGATAAAAATATTTTTTTAGGCATTTGATGAAATTTTCAACAGTCTGCAAATTTTCATATTTTATGCTTTTCCCACCGTAACTTGAAAAACTTAATCAAAAGCTGTTCAAGATTACTTTTTATGACATATAATATGCCAAAGGGACGTACTGTACTCCTAGTGAGGTAAGAGCGACAGTGAATACGGTTATCCTATCATTTCAAGATTTCTCTTATATGTAAGTCTTTATCAATCCTGAAATGTGTTACTTATTTTAATTTCCGTACAGTGACTTGCCCCATTCTCTTGGATGAATACAAGTTTATCCAGAATATAAGTATTATTTTACTATATCTTTAATTCCTAAGCCACGTCTCGCTATCACAAATGCTCGCTCCAATATGTATATTCAATTTCATTCTGTTACAGAATTTATTTTTGGCAATCCAGATGGTCCATGCTGGATTTACTTTTTATAATTCCTATATTATTTCTAAAAAGCCATATTTGTTATCAATTTATCATATAGTGAATATGCCAAAGTATGCAGATATTATTATATTTTTTTACCTTTATCAGTCTTACCTTTTTGTTGTTTTTTTGATTTTATATCTTTGAAGTTCAAATCCTCAAAACATACATCCTTTCCTGTTTCCAAAAGTCTCTTTTTACTATTTTTTTGATATACAGTTCTCTAAATCAGATTGTGTCTTATTCCCTTTTTCCAAATCGGTATTTAAAAAAATATCTGTTTTAACAAGATTGCCATTCTTGTCAATTTCAGAAACTGTCAAAAAAATCCTTTATTGAAGTCAATTCCAATTGTTCCATAACTTTTTTTCTTGTTAAAAAAACAAACCTTTATTTTCAATTCTGTATTCAAAAAGTGCAATGCAGGTAGTATCTTCCGTTTTTTTCCTGATTATAGAATAAGTCAATGGTGTTGAATTTTTTTATTCTCCAATGCCTCTATTAATTTGTTTTTATGATTATTGAAATAACATTTTCCAAATACATACTTTTTCTTCTGTATCAAAGCCAAAAATCTTTCCTTATCTTAATTTCAAATTGATTGTTTATATTATTATAACTTAATTGAAACATACTATTTCTTCCAGTTTCATCTTTGCTTCCAATATATGTTATTTGACTATCCCTTTGTAAATAGAATTCAGTTTTTATTAGATTGCAGAAGTTCTTTAGTTCCAAAACATAATTTATAATGTCCTGTTTCTATTTCCCATTTGAGTTTGTTCAAGTCTCATCTGAAACTTATTCAGTTTCATTTTTCTTGAATGCTCTTGATTTCTTTAAGTTCCAGTATTTGAAATGATTTAATTTTATTTTTATTTTTTTCATTTTTTTCTGAAATTCTGAAATCTTGCTGTCAAGTTTTTTTCAATTTCTTCTTTCAATTTTTTTATTTTTTTTGTTCCTTTTTGGGAAACTTCGTATTTTTTTCAGTTCGGCAAGCGCTTTTTATTCTTCCTTGAATATCTTTTTAATATAGAATCTGCACTTCTTTTTACTGATATTATGTTTTTTTCATAAAAATCTTGTCTAAGTTTGTTATATTCAACTTTATTTCCTTTTATATTTTCACTCTTGAATATATGAAATGCCTTGCGTTAGACTTTGCAGAAATATACAGAAGCATTTTCAAAAATATTCAATTATGTCCTTGTTATTAATCTCATGCAACTGAGTAACAGTTGTATATTTCCGCTTTTAGCATTTCAAATTCTCCTTTACTTCATTATATCTTCAATATCAAAAATCAGGTTCAGGCAAGTCCTCCTTTACCTTTTTCCAAATAATGCTTACCTGAAAAAAAGAAGCCATAAGTGACATTATATCTTCCGTAAGTTCCTGTTCTATTGATTTTTTTACATCAATATCTTTTACTACAATTATTTCTGTTCCGTGCATTTCACACATCGTTTTTAGATATTCAAATCCAAATCTTGTCAATCTGTCCTCATAAGTAATGAATATTCTTGAAACTTCATTATTCAAAACCATTTTTAATAATTTTTTTGCAATTTGTTTTCTTTTTGTCATTTAATCCGCTTCCTACTTCGGATAAGATTAAAGGATTTATTAAATCGTTATTATTTTTTTAATCAGGAACTGTATCTGTCTGTCCAAATCTCCGTGCTTTTTTTCTGGTCGTGGCTTGAAACTCTGCAATATATAACATCTTTCTTTTTGCAGACGTTCCATTTCATCGCTCCACAAATTGTTTGCTTTTAAAAAGTCCAATCAATCTTTCTTTAGTCAAACTTCTTGTACCATAATCTGTCTTGGAAAAATTCAACTTTTCCTAAAGTTTCCCATCTCCTTAACGTTCCAGTTGTAACACCTACAAATTTGGCAACTTCCCTAATTTGTAAACCTCTTTCTTTAAATCTTTACTTGAGTACATTGTTTTTACTCCTTTTTTTGTTTTTTTCTAATCCTATTATACAACATAAAAATCAAAAAAAGTCAAGTTCAAATTTAATAAAACTTAACTTTTTTTATAAACTTTAAATAACTTTTTAAAAAAACTATTGTTTTACCCTCCAATATGTCGTTCTCGTTAAATGAAAAATTCCCGCAACTTAAAAAGAAATTCTGTTTTTTTCTGTTATTATTTCCACATCTCTTCTTTCATCAAAAATCAATAACGGCTCTGCAATTCAGATTGCTTAATATTCCTCTCAAAAATATAGATTTCTTCTTCATCACGTTCAACGTATTTCGTTTCAGTCCACAAAGATAATTTTCCAATTCCTTCTTTTTCTTCTCTTTTTGCAAGATAAAGAAGATCGCGGCGTTAAAAAAATTGTTTTGGTTTTGGTAGGTGTTCTGTAATTTAAACTTGGACTGGCAATCGCTTCGTATTTTTTTCCTTTTTTTCTCATCATAGAAAACGGTACTTCTTAAATATTCTTGTATTTTTTTGCTCAATCATATTCTTCTCCTTTAATAATTATATGTCTATTATATTACAAATATATTTTTTTGTCAATATTTTTTTAAAAAAACAATATTTTCTTCAATCGAAAAATTGATATTTAAATTGATTTTTTTCAAATTACTGTTTTTCAATTTTTTTCTGCAAATAAAAAAACAGGCATTTCGCCTGCTTTTTCTTTTTTTATTTTCTTTTTAGTTCATTGTAATATATTTTTAAAAATCTATGTATTCTAAATAAGTTTCATCTTGTTCATAATTAGGAAATATATTTTTATATTCTTCAACGATTTCATTTTCGATTTCTTCCGTTAATATATCTTTAAGATATTCATAAACTTGATTATTTTGTTAAACTCCAATAACTTTTTCAGAAACTATTGCTTTACCCTTTTTCAATTGAAAAGAAAGCGGAGCGATGAAAAAAAGTTTTTTTGTTCCATATAATAGAAAAAAAGCCTGCCAGCTGCAACGAGGTTTTCAATTTAAATGTTTCCAGTTTCCTCAATTTTTTTCTTCCAAGAATTTCATTATTTCATCATCAGAAATCTTATCCCTGTTAAATTCCTTAGCTGAAAAAGATTTCATCAAGTGCAGAATTTTTCTTTGCAAGAACCATTTTCCTTTGAAATAATTACAAAGTTCTCATTTTGAGAATTAAAAATTTTTTTCTTTTCTTCAAGAATTTCTAAAACTGGTATTGCTTTCGTATCAGTTTCTAAAAAGATATTTTATTTCTTTTTGCAACGCTTTTCGGCAGTTTCTTTTTATTCTTCTGATTTCATCATCTTTCAGGAAACTATAGAAATTTTTCCCAGATTTCGTCATTTTCATTATAATCCTTAACAAAAATCATAAAAGCCTATTAACTGTCATTCCTTTTTCCAAAAATATTCTCTTTTTAACTACTTCTAAACTATAAAAAAACAAGAGAATCATTTACAAAGTCATCATTACATAAGTCTTCGATTGACATATTTATTTCTTCCTTAAAAATATTCTTTTTAAGATATTCAAGTCGGAAATTATATCATGAAAATTATTAGAATAAAAACTCGTAAGCAATGTTTTTTTGACTTCTTTTATAAACTTTTCATAAACTTTTTTTCAAAGATTTCTTCTTTTTTTCTTTTTTTATTTAAAAATATTTTCAACCAATTCCTTTTTGGTTTAATAAAAAGCGTTTCCGCTGCAATATTTTTCTAATTGGTTTGAACTTGTTAAATAATCTATCCCCATAATTTTTTTCTCCTTTATATTTAATTTATTCTCATCTTTACTATGCAATTATTATAACATAACTATACCAAAAATGTCAAGAACTTTTTAAATTAACATTTTAATATTATCATAAAAAAAGATTACTTTTTCAAAGCTCATTCCTTCTGCATCTTTTTTTCAATCAAAAAAAGAGCCGAAAAGGCCCTTTTTATTTTCTGGTTATTTCCAATTCTTTCCAAAAGCTTTTTAAACGCATCCTTTTCGCAAAAAGAAATCCCAGTTCCACATCTTTTTCGCGAAAAGAAATTCCAGAAAAGAAGGAACGATCACGTCTTCAAAAAAATTCCATTGCCTTTTTCTTCTGTTTTTCCTTGTTTCTTTGCTCTTCCTTTTTTTAGAAGTTTATAAAAAGTCATATATCTTGTCGCCTGAATTTTTTTCTTCAAATTTTCATCTATGAAGTTTTCTATAAGTTCCCAGCTTTTTATAAGTGGCATATCTTATGTTTATTGAGTTTTTTTGATATGCCTGCAGGCTTGTATGTTCCAAAAAAATGATGTAGTAAGGAACTTCCGCTTCCATCTCTTTTAAAAATTTTTCATTCTTTTCAGAACTTTCAGGATAATATCTTAGCAGTTCCATGTTTCCGTCGGCAATTTCAAATTTTATAGTTCTTTTTTTGTTATTATATCTTAAGTTTTTTTAATTAAATCCATTCCCATAGTTTTCTCCTTTAAAAATTTATTTTTTTAATTTTCTCATTTGCAGAAAAAAAGGCGGTGCAGTCCGCCTATCTTCAAATTCCTTTTTTTCAATTGAAACTTTTTTTCAAAAAAATTTCTTCCAAGCATTTATATTTTTTTCTGAAATTTTATATTTTTTTCTTCTTCATATCTCCAAGCGGAAACTTTTATTTTCAGTTCATTTTCAGTTATGAAGAAAAAAAGTCATATTCTTTTTCTTATTATATATTCTATTGGTTTTCCAATTGCTCGCTGACAAATTTTTTTCAAAAGCTTTTGAAATCAGTTTTTGGCAAAGTTTTCTTTTTGCGACTGTCAAAGTTTCATTTTCTTTCTTGAAATGAATTCCGTTCATTGAAACAGACTTTCAAATTCTTCTGTTTTTTTGCTATTCCCCAAATTTCCTTAACTTTTTTTCTGCCATTGCCGCCATTTTGTTAATCATGTTAAATTCAAATTTTATTTCATCGTCAAGCGTTATTTTCGCTTCATCTGAAAAAGAAAGTGAAATTTGTAATGTTCTTTTTCAACAGCTTCCGCTACAACATTCAATGCTTCCTTGTGTTCAACTGTTTCCGCATAGTTAAAAGACAAGTGAAGCAGTTTTCATTATTTCGGCATTCAGTTTTACAGGCTTGTCAAAAAACTAATCTTTCCCATCCGTTATGTTCACTTTTTTTCTGCCAGGCTGTTTTTCAGGAAGAAGTTTTTAACAAAGATCTTCTCAAAAGTTTTTCTTTCAATTTCAGAAGTTTTTATATCCAAAAATCCCATAGCATTCTGTAAATTTCACTTCCTGCTTCAAGGCTAGTGCATAAAAACATTATACTCTATGCTTTCAGAATAAGTTTCAGTCCCATCTTCCGAAACATCTTTTACCTTTTTTTACTTCTTTCAAGTTTAAAAACCTTCGGCAATTACGCATTCAGGTATTTTCCTGTCCTCAAAAAAAGCATTCCGATTTTTCCCAGTTTCAGAAACAAATTCTGTATTTTTCAATTCCATCAAAATGCAAAAATTCCTTCAATTATCGAAACAAATGACTGAATATTATCTGTATTAAGATATCTTCTGTATATTTTGCCGTAACGTTCAGCAAATGTTTTTTTCAATAAAACTTCCATCTTCATTTTCGGCGAGCAATATTTATTGTTTCTTTTTCTACTTTCAATTCCTTGTGCTCCAAAAAAATTTCCAAATTCTTAATTTTCTTTTTCAAATCATTTAAAAATTAATGAAGTCTTGCTGTTTTTCAATGAAACGGTAAATCAATTTGTTATCTTCAAGTACCGCATCTGCAATTTTTAAATTTTTTTCTTTTTTCCATCAGGTTGTGTTTTTCAAAAAAATAAATTTCATTGTTTCCTTTGCCATAACTTAAATCTCTGATTCTGTCTATATTTTTTTATTTCCATTCTCATAAAAATTTCTCCTTCATTTTTTTCTTGTTTTATTTAAGGTTTTTTTATCGCTTCCCTTATTATGTAATCATTATAACATAATAATATAATTTTTGTCAAGAAAAAAATATTTATTTATAATATTTAAAAAAATTTAAATTGATGATTTTAATTTTTTTTAATATTATCATATTTTATCAATAAATTAAAGGAATTTGAAAGCGCTTGAAAAATACTGATATTATTGAACCCAAAACATTTTGCCGGGCGTCGGCAAAACGACGCAGATGCCTAAAAAAATGCTAAAAAAAGAAATAAATGACATAAATTTGTCAATAATTGTTTTTATATTTTTTTGCTTAATTTCATCTATGTTTCTTATTGCCCTTTTTTTCAAGTCTCATTCCTTCTGCATCTTTTTTCAATCAAAGAAGAGCCAAGATACCTTTTTTTATTTTTTTCAATTATTTCCAATTTTTTTTCCAAAGTTTTTTTAAACACATAACATTTCTTATATCCTATATATTGCGGCGACCACGAATATTTATAGGTTTCAGGGTAGTCATAGTAGTTAAGGTTCAGCTTTGCAATATATTTATTTTCATATTTTACCGCATGCCTTCCTTCTACATCCTTTTCGCAAAAGAAATTCCAGAAAGAAGGAGCAACCACATCTTCAAAAAAAGTTCATTGCTTTGTCTTCCATTTCTCCTGTTTCCTTGTCCTTTTTAAGAAGTTTATAGAAATCGTATATTCTGTCGCCTGAATTTTCCTTCAGGTTTTCATCAATAAACTTTTCTATAAGTTCCCAGCTTTTATAAGTGGCATATCTTATGTTTATTGAATTTTTTGATATACCAGCAGGCTTGTATATTCCAAAAAAATGATGTAATAAAGGCACTTCCGTTTTCATCTTTTTAAAAATTTTCATTATTTTCAGAAGTTGCAGGATAATATTTTTAGCGGTTCCATATTTCCGTCGGCAATTTCAAATTTTATTTTTTTCTCTTTTACTGTTATATCTTAAATTTTTAATTAAATCTATTCCCATAATTTTTTTCTCCTTTATTTTCACATTTTTCTGTCAAAGGTGTATGTCTTCCCTC